>JGI2160J19893_10000111_pt1 | contig 26060 bp, 23 predicted proteins | sample DeeMarSeWOR28_12_FD_19893 | JGI IMG/M metagenome (IMG submission 19893)
CTCCTTAACGTCATCTCCTTGATCATTTTTTCACGCATTGCTGTCATGGTATACCTCCAGAATTGTGGAAAATAAACGCCTGTACAGACGTTTTCATGGAGGTATTGTAATGAACTGCTCAGTGATTACTGCGGAAATCTGCAGGATATCTGCTTATCGAAGGGCATGTCTTACACTACCGCGCCAGCGGTTTAGTTCAATGCGGATGTATCGATGCTGCATGTACGGAAGTAACGTTCCAGATAATTGAGGATTATTCTTAAGCTGAACTTTAAGAATTATTAAAGAGACTGACAGAAATTCGTCACGTTATTAGTTGCTGTCGATAAATAATAAAAAAACAGNTGACGTTGAGATACGNATCAAGAAACTGAATTCTCGCATCGGCGAGTCACTGGGGCGACCGCATCNTGCCTGCCTGCCGGCAGGCAGGTCAGACAATGAAAGAACTTATTTGTTGTCGATGTAACCGGAAAGTGAAGCAAGTTTTTTTGGTTTGAGTATTCCTTCGTACCTTTTTCCCTTGATAAACCATGTAGGGTAAGACTTTACATTCCTGGCTCTGCAAGCAGCCGCCACTGGTCCTTTGCGGCCCCTGGGAGAGCATTCCACATAGGGGAGCCGATGGGCTGAAGCCTCGAACAGATCCTTCTGTTCCACGCATGCCGGTCACCAGAATGCACCGTATAAAAGAGCCTTGTCACTGGTAAGATGTTCAGCCAGTCCTTTCAGGTAGGGATCTTCCGGTCCAGCAGCGGGATCATTAACAGCACTGTAATACAGGTGCATTCCTCCGACTATCATCGCCGTTATTATGACTGTCTGTCGTGCCCAGGCAGTGAAATTGAATTTCGGCAGATTCTTTGGCCGCTGGAAAGTCAATACTCCAAAAATAACTGTCATGATGAAAAATGATGCAATGCAGTAAAGGCAGGCAGCCTCGATCACAAATAACGATATGGCAATGAGATATACGCTGTATCCAAGCCCCACCATGGAGACGGTCCATGCCGACTTCCAGTGAGTCCCGGGTTCGCGGACCTTAAAACCAATATACCCCAGGGCGGCGTAGGCAAAGAAACCAAGCAGGGCAGTCGGTATGCCCATGAATGAGCCCCACCGGCTCTGCTGGACGATGTCGCAGGAACTTCCCTCATCACATAAAATGGGGGCTTCTCCAAACCAGCTGGTAAGTACGAGGTATGCAGTCAGCAACATCCCTGCCACTGCCAGGCCTGTCAGGAGCCGGTTCGGACCGGCCAGTTTTTGCGGTACCGGTTCTTTCTTCTTTGGAGTTCCCAGGTGTTTCTTTTTCTTACCCAATGTATTGTCCTTATGGGCTGATATTCCGTTTCATGGACCCTTCATATAAAAGGCAATACAGCCATCAGTAATTCTAACACAATCTTCAATCAATGATAATAGTTTCATACTATAATTCACAGATACGTATAATATTATGGACGTCTGATAGAAAAGCGGACGAACACTGAACAGTCTCTATTTCAGATAACTCAGGAAAGGAAAAATGTATTTTCCCGTCGCCGGCATTGAGGTGCATCCGATCATTCCTCCTCTGGTCGCCTTCTCAATTTCCTTTTTTACTTCTATGGGAGGTGTGTCCGGTGCTTTTTTGCTCTTGCCGTTTCAAGTGAGCATACTCGGCTTCTCCACCCCGTCAGTGAGCGCAACGAACCAGCTGTTCAATATCGTAGCAATCCCAAGCGGTGTCTATCGTTACATAAAGGAAGGGCGAATGGTATGGCCCCTTACCTGGGTCGTAATTATCGGAACATTGCCCGGAGTATTCATCGGAGCTTTTCTCCGCATTCAGTATCTACCTGACCCCAAAAACTTCAGAATGTTTGCCGGGTTCGTTCTGCTCTATATAGGAGGGAGGCTACTCAGGGATTTATTGGCAAGAAAAAATACAGATACTACTAAACCCTCGGCAGAGGAGCAATTTCAAAGACTGATCAAACAATTCACATCAAAAGAGGGCTATGGGAATTCATTACCAAAGGCAGTTGTTAAGAAATTCAGTCTATCACATATTGTGTATGAATTTTACGGAGATGAATTTAATATCAATGCTCCCGGGATAATGGCGCTCAGCTTTCTTGTTGGAATTGTGGGAGGGGTCTACGGCATCGGCGGTGGAGCTATTCTTGCCCCTTTCTTCGTAAGTTTTTTCGGGCTCCCCGTTTACACTGTAGCAGGCGCAGTGTTGATGGGAACTTTTGTGACTTCTTTAGCAGGCGTAGTATTCTATCAGCTCATGTCTCCTTTCTATCCCCATATGGCTGTAGCTCCAGACTGGGCTTTGGGCTTCTTATTCGGGATAGGCGGTTTCACCGGTATGTATTGCGGGGCAAGGTTGCAGAAATTTGTCCCTCCAAAAGTAATCAAGTGGATAATAGCAGGGTGTATCCTGTTCCCGGCAATTAAATATATTTTTGGTTTTTTCAGTTGATTAATTGATACGGGACATAGTCACAGCATGGCCACACCATGTATGATTAATGTCAATAATTTAATGACATGTATTCTTTTGGAACATCTCACCGTCTGTGATATGTCCGCTGTTTCAGCCCTTCACCTTGATGTTCTTCCACTTAATTTATATTAGATGTTATGATAAACAACCTTAAATCATCAGGAGATAGACGTGACACCCTTTTTTCTTAAAGCCAAGACGATCTCTGACGCCTGGTTTCAGCTTATTTATAATATATTTGATTACTCATACAAGCAGGAGATTCAGGCCGGCTCATTTGAAAAAGAACAGTACCGTCTTCAGTATCCCGGATTTGCGGTATTTATAGAACACCCGGACCAGGATATGGTTCCCGTCATTCCCCCGGCCCTTGGCATTCCCTCCCCTACTGACATGAATTATATTGAGGATTACTTTGCTAATTATCTGATGAACCCTGAGCTGTCTGAAAATGAGACCTATCGGTACTCAAGCAGGATTCACCATCCAATGCCCAAAGGCGGGACACAACTGGAGCGGGCCATCAAGATGCTGCAGGAAACACCGCTGACAAATCAGGCCGTTGTTGAGATTGGAACGCCTGAAGATTATGATATTTGTTATGGCAATGACGGCAACTTCGATCCCCCCTGTTTAAGACTGCTCGATTTCAAGGCTGTTCCTCAAGGCAAGGATTTAGTTCTTACCATTACCTGCTATTTCCGCTCCTGGGATTTGTGGGCCGGTTTTCCCTCAAACCTCGGCGGGCTGGAACTGCTCAAGCAGTATGTTGCTGAAGAAGCGGGGCTCAAAAGCGGGCCTATGTATGCCTACAGTGCCGGCGGGCATATATATGGTTACCAGGAAGAACTGGCTAAACTGAGAACAATGCGCAGCACATCATAACAGGAGCAATTTTTTAGCCCCTTCTTATTACACATTATTTCATCTCAAGTTGCTTTCATTCTTCGTAATATTACTAAATATGAATGACTGGGGAATCCGGAAAAAGGGCAATTGATGATTGCGCCAGGGAATGGAGAAAGGCTGAGGCTGGAGATTCTGTGACTGTCATTGAGCTTTCACTCCTCTTAAAATGAGCAGTCAATAAAAAAAAGGAGCTGGATGAACCAACCCCTTGCATTCAGTTCCCCGATGGTTATCTGTTAATGGGACGATGTGTCACCATAATCAGCGTTGTAATCGCATGGGTCACATTCCAGTTTCGCAATACCTTCATCAATTCCCGCTTTTTCACCAGGATGAAATGTGTCGCCATAATCAATATTATAGTCGCAGGGATCACATTTAGTTTCAGCATATTCTTTTTCCACTGCTATCTTTTCATTAATAGTGAACGGCCACATTTCTACTGCATTTACAGATCCTGTGAATAACAACAGCATAACCATCATTCCAACACCTATGATTACTTTATATGTCATTGTCTTGACCCCCTTTCTGAAGCTTGGAAAAGCTTCGTTTTAGAAGAAGTCACTAAAAAAGCCGAATCTTCCAGAAGTCATCCTTCGGTAGCTCGGCCATCTTCCTTCTTCTGAGACCCGCCGCTTTCTGCCCCCTTCTCACAAAGGGTTTGGCTTTGTCGGGACTGCATTCATCTCTGTCTCTAATCATAGGTTATCACGCGGGTATGTAAATGGGTGGTTAATGAAGGTAAATTATCTGTAAATGTTCAGTGTGATAATTATTGCGTAAAGAGGAACACATCCCGGGAGATCTGTCCCCAGAGGCAGGTTCTCACGAAGATTTTACTTTCTTCTTCAACCGCTGGTTCAGGGCCTGCCGTGAAATCCCGAGAAGGGCAGCTGCAGCGCCCTGGTTGTTATCTGCACTCTTCATCGCCTCTGTGATGAGATAATCTTCCATTTCCTTTAATCCAGGGAAATGACCGAAGATTTCGTTAATTGATGCGTTATTTCCGTCAGATGGTACAGGCAAAGACCCTGTTTGAAGCGGCACGTCCTTTTTTATGAACTTTCTGAATCCCTTCAGGGAAAGTCTGCCTGTTTTATGCTCGGCAACAGCATGGTGGACCATGGCCTGCAGTTCACGGATATTGCCCGGGAAATCATAACTGGAGAGCAGCGCCACAACCTCACAGGAGGGCACGGGCTTTTCCTTTTTCAGTGACTTCGATGCATCTTCAAGAAAATGGTCAAGCAATAATGGAATGTCTTCAGCCCGTTCTCTCAGAGGAGGAAGATGGATATGATGGGCACAGAGACGGTAATACAAATCCTTTCGGAATTTGTCTGCTTCTATAAGGGTGGGGATCTCCTGATTGCAGCAGGCAATAACCCGGGCATCGCTCTTTTCGGGTGCATCTGAACCAAGAGGGTAGTATATTTTTTCCTCAAGCAGACGGAGGATTTTTACCTGTGACGACTTGTTCAGGTCACCAATCTCATCAAGAAGGAGCGTCCCTTCCGAGGCCTTTGTTATCAACCCCTGTCTGTCCTTGTCAGCCCCGGTATATGCACCTTTTCTGTGTCCGAAGAGGGTATCTGAAAAAATGGTATCGTCCAGCCCTGCCACATTTACGGCAACATGACTGCCCTTGAGGCCACTCACCATATGCACGGAACGTGCAAGCAGTTCCTTCCCGACCCCGGTCTCACCGGTAATAAGGATCGGCTTCTGGGACTCTGCAATGGCCTCGATATACCTGAAGATGGCCATCATCTTTTTGCTCTTTGTGATAATCCCGGCAAATGCATCACTGTGTTCAAGCTCGCCTGACAGAAGATGACGCTTCAGAGAGGTGATCTCATCTTTCAGATTGTTTACTTCAAGGACTTTCTGAATGCTGGACAGAAAACGGCTCTCTTCAACGGGCTTGACAAGATAATCTGATGCACCGGCCTTCATGCACTGCACTGCCTTCTCAAGCTCGTTCAGTGCTGTCATGACAATAATCGGGATATGGGGGAATTCAAGCCGTATCTGAGTAAGCAGTTCAATCCCTGATATATGGGGCATAACAAGATCCAGTACGATGATTGAAACATCCTGCTTTTCGAGAAAGGGAACAACCTCCCTGCTATCCTGAAGAGAGAGGACATTATGGATACCGGAGCTTTTCAGCATCAGACTGTAGCTGAACAGAATTTTCTGCTCATCATCGACAAGGAGTATGGGAAGGGTGGGATTGATCATTTTATTTTCTGCTATACACTGGGAGTGTTATCGTTGCCTTCGTGCCTTTGCCCGGTGATGAATTAAATTCGAGAGTCCCCCTGTGTTCCTTGATAATCGCATAGGAGATGGAGAGACCAAGGCCGGTGCCTCCACTGTCAAGTTTCGTCGTATAAAATGGTTCTGTTATCCGCTCAAGGATCTCTTTTCTCATTCCTTCTCCGTCATCGGCAATACTTATTATTACAGAGTTCTTTTTTTGAGAATGCCTCGTTTCAATAGTAACACTGCCGTCCCTGCTTTTCAGGGCCTGAAGGGCATTCATGATCAGATTGATAATTACCTGCTCTACCTGCTGCGAGCTTCCCTTGACAGGAGGCAGACTCTTGCCTTCTTTAAAGACGACGTTATCTGTAAATTTCCCGATCTGGTTTCTGAGAATCGACATGGATGTATGTATAACATCATTAATGCTGATCTTGCCGTCAAGATTGGCCTTCTCAGGGCGTGCGAGGTCTCTCAGGTTGTTCACGATGCTCTGTATTCGCATTGAACCCTCATCAAGGTCATTGAGCAGTTTTGGAACATACTCGAGCACCTCTTCATAGGAAAATCCAGCAAATTGGGCATTCCCATTATTATTTTTGTTTTTTTCCAGTAAAGGCGCTGCATTATCCCAGATCTTGGAAAGTATCTGGGCATTACTCTTGATAAAGGTGTTGGGATTGTTGATCTCATGGGCCACGCCTGATACAAGGGTGCCGAGAGAGGTCATCTTGTTTGCATGAATCAGCTTCGCCTGAATAAATTTCGCTTCTTTCTCAAGGCGAACCTTGCTGGTTATATCCCGGGAAACCTCTATGACGCTTTTTACTTTTCCATCCTCGCCGCTCAAAGGAAAGACCCTGACATCCAGAAACCTGCCATCCGTCGTTGATATCTGGGCAGTCTCCTCCTGCCCGCTCTTGAAACTCTTCATGGTAGGGCAGTTCTCGTGAGTTGCAGCAAAATTTGAGCACAGCTTATAGCACTGCTGACCCTTCAGGACTGCATCATGATCACCGAGTTCAAGGGCCGCCGCCTTGTTTGCCCACAATATTTCCAGGTCAGGGGCCAGCTGAACTATATTATCAGGAATGGCATCAAGCAGCACATTGAACTCCTGGGACAGCTTTTTAAACTGGCTCTCACTGCCCTGCAAAGCCTTTTCAACCTCCAGGCGTACCTTTATTTCGTTGAGCATCTCTTCATTGGCCTTCTCCAGATCAGCAGTGCGTTCCTTTACCCGGATGTCAAGTTCATCATGGGCTTTTTTCAGCGCCTCCTCCATCTTCTTGCGGCGACTTATGTCTCTGACAATATGAATCAATCCAATCAGTTCCCTGTCATTATTAAACTGGGGCATTGCCCGTATCTCAATATACCTGTTCAGGTGTGGCTCGAATACTTCAAATGCAACGGGTTCTCCTGTCTTCAGGCATGCGCAGCTCGGACAGCCCTGGGGAGGACTTTCTTTGCCGTGATAATGTTTGAAACACTTTGATTTTGATATCTTTGATATGGGAAGATCGAGGATTTTTTCTGCTGATTTGTTGGCATAAATTATATTAAAGTCCCTGTCGTGAATGGTAATCATATCGGTGATGTTGTCAAAAGTCTCTTCCCAGTTATGAATTGATTGCATAATGAGCTCATCAGCCCTCCTGTAGCCATCTTCCAGTTCGGAAATATAGCGGCGCATCTCTTCCAGTTCTGTGATAAGTTCCTCTTTTGATTTTGTATCGTCTTTCATCATGATTCAACAGGTAAGCGGGGATATGCTTATAAAAGTAAGTATACCAGATAGGAAATGAAAGTAAAGAGAGGAGGAATGAAAGGGCATACCCTGCACACTCAGGCAGGGATGCCCTTTCAGGTCTTAATGCTCGTGTTTCAGGGGAAAATGCTCGTGCGTTTTCTCAAGCCTTTCCTTGAAATTCCATTTGTACTTGGCGTCTACTTTCTCGGTAAAGGGACTGTCACCGCCGTGACACACCATACAGCCTTTTTCATCCTCAGACGGAATGATAAGACCCAGTGCCTTGGCATCTGCAAGCTTATATTTCTTGTCTTTCTTCATAAGGCCCTTGTACTCACTACCAGGACCGTGACAGCTCTCACACTGCACGCCAGCCAGTTGCGGAGTATCTGCAATACTTGTAAAACCGCTTGGCTGCCCGTAGCCTGTTGTGTGGCACTTCAGGCATCCCGGATCAGCAGTATAGTCTTTGTCTTCAAGACCGGCTTTTTTCTTTTCTTCAACCTTCATGCCCTGCTTCAGATTCTCAAAGCTGCCAGCCATGGTTGTCTTCTCCCATGCCTTGTACTGCTTTATGTGGCATACTTTGCATTTTTTAGCACCAATGTACTCTGCTGCATCAGCTGATGTTACAACAGCTCCAAAAGCAACAATAAACATTAGAGCGATAATTCCTGCCAGTATCTTTTTCACTGTTTCACCTCCTCTCTTTTGGTTAATATTTATTTGCTCGGATAGAATGCAAATTTAGAGCAAATCACTATATCATAAATTTCAGATAACATTCAATCTGATCATGGCGGAGGAGGTAGGATTCGAACCCACGGATCTTTCGATCTACGGTTTTCAAGACCGTCGCCTTCGTCCACTCGGCCACTCCTCCGGTCATCTGACTATAAAATAAACAAAAACTATGAATATAACGTGAAGAAAAAATTAAAAAAATCTAATAATTGCTTACGGTTATAAAAGGCTTATTAATTCGATATTTTCTCTGCATCCATATATGGGACGAGGGGTGCCGGTATTATAACAGAACCATCTTTTTCTTGGAAGTTTTCCAGAATAGCGGCTAAGGTACGGCCGACAGCAAGACCGGAACCATTCAACGTATGGACGAACTCTGTGCCTTTTTTCCCCTCTTTCTTGAACCTGATATCAGCCCGCCTGGCCTGAAAATCCTCAAAATTTGAGCATGAGGAAATCTCCCTGTATTTTGCCTGCGCAGGAAACCATACCTCAAGGTCATAGGTCTTTGCAGCAGAAAACCCGATATCGCCAGTGCACAATGCAACAACCCTGTAGGGTAACCCCAACCGTTTCAGCACCTCTTCTGCATTGGCAGTCAATGACTCAAGTTCATCATAGGAGTTTTCCGGTTTTGCAAATTTAACAAGCTCCACTTTATTGAACTGGTGCTGCCTGATGAGGCCCCTTGTGTCCTTGCCATAGGAACCGGCCTCACGTCTGAAACAGGGAGTGTAGGCCGTGTAGTAAATGGGGAGGTCTTTCTCTGAAAGAATCTCCTCTCTGTGAATGTTTGTAACAGGGACTTCAGCAGTCGGTATCAGCAAATATCCTTTTGCATCGCTCTCATCGAGCTTGAACAGGTCCTCTTCGAACTTTGGAAGCTGTCCCGTACCGGTCATAGCCTCCCTGTTGACCAGTACCGGCGGCATTATTTCTCTATACCCGTGCTCACCTGTATGAAGATCGAGCATGAAATTAATCAATGCCCGCTCGAGTCGTGCGCCTGCTCCGCTGTAAATAACAAAACGCGCCCCGGCAATTTTTCCTGCACGCTCGAAATCAAGGATACCGAGATCCTCACCTATATCCCAGTGATTCTTTGGTTCAAAGTCAAATCCGGGGACATCCCCCCAATGCCTGACCTCAATGTTTTCATTTTCATCCCTGCCGACAGGTGTTGTGTCGTGGGGGATGTTGGGTATGAGCAGGAGTTCCTGCCGGGCCTTTATCTCGAGTTCCCGAAGGGACTCCTCGTTTGAAACCATGGCGTCAGAGATCTTCTTTGCCTCTGCAAGCACATGAGAGGCATCGTTGCCTTCCTTCTTCAGCCTGCCAATCTGCTGGGAAATGCTGTTGCGCTGCTGCCGCTGTTCCTCAACAATCCTGAGCAAATCTCTCCGTTCTTTCTCAATTTCGAGGATTTTGTCCAGAATGCCGGGATCTTCCCCTCTTTTTTTAAGGGCATCCACGACTTTGTCGGTGTTTTCTCTTATAATTCTTATATCAAGCATTGACGTATAGAAATACCACAACCATGGGAAATTTTCAACTGAACCCGATAGTATAATAAGCTGTTTGTGCTGGTGAAAATTAATGTCTCATCACAGAAATCAGTGGTAAAACTAATCATACATAAGCTTGAAACCAATACACATTAAGATTAAAAAGCCGGTCATACTCCGGCTTGACCGGAGTATCCAGAATAGACTGAGAGAAAAATAAAATAGTCTGGCATTAATAATGAAGTATCATAAACTTATCTGATAAAAAGGTGATTCATAAAAATATCAACCCTGGATTCCCCGATCAAGCCTGCCTGTCGGCAGACAGGTCGGGGAATGACAATACTTTTTTTTGGCATTAACCCACCAGATCAGGCTATGATCCAAATAAATAGATATGAAAAAATATCAGATTAAGACACCGGCCTCGTTCCAGCCTTCAATTGATTATGCAGAGCATCTCAATCCGGAACAGCTGGCAGCTGTCACAGCAGAGGGCGGTCCGTCGCTTGTCATTGCAGGCGCCGGCTCGGGAAAGACCCGGGTCGTAACCTACCGGGTTGCCTGGCTCATTGAGCATGGCGTCAATCCTGCACGAATCATGCTGCTTACCTTTACAAACAAGGCTGCACGGGAGATGCTCCACAGGGTAGAGCTGCTGATTAAAGGTGAAACACGACGGGTTGCTGGGGGCACCTTTCACCATATGGGCAATATGATCCTCAGAAGATATGGCGATGCGATAAACCTGAGCTCAAACTTCACCATCCTTGACCGGGAAGACTCAAAGGACCTGATCGAGTCCGCCGTTGCCGAGATGAAACTGAGAACAGACAAGATGTTTCCAAAAGGCAATGTGCTCATGGATGTCATCAGCTACGCAGTCGGCGCTGAACAGGATATCAGTGATGCAATGGAGGAGAGACATCCCCATCTTCTTGTTTATTCGGAAGAAGTTGANAAGGTAAAAAAACTCTATGACAGTAAAAAACGTGCCATGAACCTCATGGACTTTGACGACCTCCTCTATTTCTGGAAAGAGCTCCTTGTGCAAATGCCTGACCTGAGAGAACGGCTCTCCGACAGATATCAGCACGTGCTCGTTGATGAATACCAGGATACAAACAAGATTCAGGCCGAAATTGTGGACCTCATGGCATCAAAACATAAAAACCTTATGGTTGTCGGCGATGACTCGCAGTCAATCTATTCATTCCGTGGAGCATGCTTTGACAACATTATAGAATTTCCCGACCGGTATACTGATACAAAGGTATTTAAACTGACCACCAACTACAGGAGCACGGAAGATATCCTCCATGTTGCAAATGAGAGCATCTCCCATAATACGCGCCAGTTTTCAAAGGAACTCCATGCCCTCAAAAGGACCGGCCCCCAGCCTGCCCTCATTCCATTGCAAAATCTCTCGCAGCAGTCAGAGTTTATTGCACAGAGGATACTCGATTTTATAGATGAAGGGATTCCCCTCAATGAGATAGCCATACTCTACCGCTCTCACTACCAGTCAATGGACCTGCAGATGGAACTGACGAGGAGACGGATTCCCTATGAAATCCGTTCCGGCCTGAGATTTTTTGAACAGGCCCACATAAAAGACATCATTTCCTACCTCAGGGCGGCCCTGAATCCCCAGGACGAAATTTCATGGACACGGATCCTCAGGCTTACCCCCGGCATCGGCACTGTTACAGCAAAGAAGATATGGGAGCATGTCCGGAGCTCTGCAGCACCACTTGAAACCGCAACATCAGAGGAAATAATCAGGATCATCCCGCGGAGAAGCAGGGAAAACTGGCACCTCTTCAGACAGAATATGCACAGCCTGAACAATGAGGATATCATCGGACATCCGGCAGAGGCAATCAGGGAAGTCCTCTCTTCAGGCTATGACAACTACCTGAAAGGCGCCTTCGAAAACTATGACGAACGGAAAGAAGATATTGAGCAGCTTGCAAACTATGCCAACAATTTCAAATCCACGGAGGCCTTTCTGAGCGACCTTGCCCTTCTCACAAGCGTCCAGTCAGAAGATATTGTTGACCCTGACGAGGAGGGAGAGACAATCGTACTCTCCACCATTCACCGGGCAAAAGGCCTTGAGTGGTCACGGGTGTTTATCCTCGGCCTTGTTGACGGCAGCTTTCCCCCGGCCAGGGCAATGGATGACTTTGACAAGGAAGAAGAGGAACGACGGGTTTTTTATGTTGCCCTCACCAGGGCAAAGGATGAACTCTATCTCTGCTATCCCATCATGGACAATCGTTGGCATGACGGCTCAATCATCAAGAGGCCGTCGATTTTCATACAGGAACTGCCAGAGGATGCACTGGAAAAATGGGAGATAGAAGGATAAGATGGTTTCATCGCTATGAAAGTCGCCAGCTTTAATGTGAACTCTCTGCGGGCACGGCTCGATATTGTTCTTGAGTGGCTGCAGAGGGAGTCTCCTGATGTCCTCTGCGTTCAGGAGACAAAGGTCGTTGATGAAGATTTCCCGAAATCTGCATTTGAAGACATTCATTACCACACGGTCTTCAGGGGACAGAAATCATACAACGGCGTTGCCCTCTTCAGCAAAACCCCTCCAGAAAATATCCATATAGGTTTTGACAACAACAGCTCAGAAGGTACGCGTCTGATCATCGCTACTGTCAACAGCATACCAATCGTCAACACCTATATCCCGCAGGGCTACGAACCGGATTCTGACAAGTTCAGGTATAAACTTGACTGGTTTCAGAGATTGCATGATTACTTTAAGAAAAACTTCAGTCCCGATAAGCCGCTGCTCTGGGCAGGTGATTTCAATGTTGCCCCTGAACCCGCAGATGTCTATGATCCTGAGAAGCTGGCAGGACATGTCGGGTTCCACCCTGATGAACATGCCGCACTCCGGAAATTCAGGGAGTGGGGCCTTGTCGATGTCTTCAGAAAGCACCAGCCTGAAGCCGGGCAGTACACATTCTGGGACTACCGCCTCAGGGGCGGAGTCAAAAGAAATCTTGGCTGGCGGGTAGATCATATCTGGGCCACAAAGCCCCTTGCCGACAGGTCAGTCAGGGCATGGATTGACAAAGAACCCCGCCTGAGAGAGAAGCCTTCCGACCATACGCCGGTTGTGGCAGAGTTCAAAATCTAAATCAAAGAGTAAAAATAAAAATGCAAAATTAAGGAATAGTCTTTATAAAAATCCTTCCGAAATTTTAATCTTTGCTTTTCCATTTTTTATTTTCCTCCCCCTTGACAGTGAACTATCGTTCACCTTATAATCTGATTATGCAAAAAGAACCGAGAGAGGAAAAACTCCGAAAGCGGATCAGGGAGATATCACAGTTCTATTACCGGAGAAACAGGATGCCCAGTTTTTCTGAAATAGGGGAACTCCTTGGATTAAAATCAAAAAATTCCGTTTCAAAGCTCGTCAGGAAACTCGAATCATTACATATCATCGAAAGAGACGAAAAAGGCAGGCTTATCCCAAAGTCAATCGGATTCCCGGTACGGGTGCTCGGGACTGTAGAGGCCGGATTCCCAAGCCCGGCAGAGGAAGAGCTCTCAGATACCCTTTCTCTCGACGAGCTGCTTATCCAGAACCATGAGGCCACCTTTCTCCTGAAGGTCTCAGGCGACTCCATGTCCGGGGCAGGGATATTGCCGGGAGATATGGTAATCGTCAATAAAGGGCAGACGCCGAAAAGCAACGACATCGTTATTGCAGAGGTAGACGGTGAGTGGACCATGAAGTACCTGAAGAAAAGCGGGAACAGTGTGACCCTTCTGCCGGATAATCCAAACTATCAGCCGATCAAGCCAAAGCATGAACTCAAGATAGCAGGGGTCGTGACGGCCGTGGTGAGAAAATATCAGTGAATAATAGGGTTCGAGGATTCAAGGGTTCCAGTGAAACTATTTTTCAATCCATTCAATGGAATCCCTGTCTGCCCTGCCTACCGGCAGGCAGGCGACAGGCAGGCTTGACCCCTTGGCCACTTGAATCCTTTTAAATAATATGACCGATCAGCCATTGACAATAGGTTCCTGGCCGCAGGCCATTCTCCATATGGATGCCGACGCCTTTTTTGCAGCCTGTGAGCAGGCAATCCACCCTGAACTGCGGGGCAAACCTGTTATCACCGGCAAGGAGCGCGGCATTGTTGCTGCCGCCAGTTACGAGGCAAAGGCACGGGGCATTACAAGGGCAATGGGCCTGGTAGACGCAAAAAAGATCTGCCCTGACGTCATCGCAATGCCCTCTGATTATGAAACATACAGCCTCTTCTCTGTCCGCATGTTTGAAATACTGAGACGATTCTCTCCTGACGTGGAAGAGTATTCAATAGACGAGGCCTTTGTTGACCTCACCGGTCTTCGAAGAAAATTCCACAGCTCCTATGGCAGGATCGCTGAACAGATACAGGCAACGGTCCACAGGGAACTGGGCATTACTGTCTCAATCGGCGTAAGCCTTTCAAAAGTCCTGGCAAAGGCGGGATCAAAATACAACAAACCTCACGGCCTTACGGTGATACCGGGCAGGGACATTCACCGCTACCTGGACAGACTGCCTGTGGAAAAGGTCTGGGGTATCGGGCCGAACACATCGGCATTCATGAACAAGCTGGGTATCAGAACTGCCCTTGCCTTTGCACGAAAAGATGAGCAGTTTGTAAAAAAACATTTTACCCGCCCCCATCAGGAGATATGGTGCGAACTCAATGGGATAAGTGTCTATCCTGTAACTGCAGAATCAAAGAGCACCTACCAGTCTATTAGCAAGACAAAGACCTTTACCCCGCCCTCCACGGACAGGGAATTTGTCTTTGCCCAGCTTTCCAAAAACCTGGAAAACGCATGTATAAAGGCACGGCGCTACGGGCTGGCAGCAAAAAGACTTATCCTCTTTCTCAGGAAAAAAGACTTCAGAAGCATTGGTGTTGAGCTGAAACTGAGCCGGACCACCTCCTATCCGGCCGAGCTTTTTGACTCCCTCAGGAAGGGCTTTGATCAGATTTATGAATCCACCATCCCTTACCGTCTGACAGGCGTTGTCCTCGGGGGACTGGAGCCGGAGAGCAGGGTGCAGTTCACGCTCTTTGACGACCCTGCCCGGATAGAAAAGATGGAAAAGCTCTATCATTCCGTTGATGAACTCTCAGCACGCTTCGGCAAGCACACAGTCCAGCATGCCTCAAGCCTGCCTGCAAAACTGCAGATGCAGCATGACGGGGACAGGGGGGATACTGCCATGCGGAAGAGCAGTCTCTTCAGAGGTGAAAACCGGAGACAGCGCCTCGGCATGCCAATGCTGCATGTGAATGTGTAAGTGCCGCGGGGGCATTTCCCTTCAGGAAGTTTCCCCCTCTGTTTCTGCTGTCTTTTTAAGAATCTGATACAATATCGATATATTCTATTTATCAGAGAGGCTGATTATGAGCGACGAACTCTATGATGTTATCATTATCGGGGGCGGGCCGGCAGGATTGAGCGCTGCCCAGTATGCATCACGCTCCAACCTGAAGACCGTCGTCCTTGACAAATCCCCCACTGCNGGGGCCCTTGCNTATACCAGCAAGATTGAGAACTATCCCGGCCTTGTTGAGCCTNTCTCAGGCAGTGAACTCCTCGATCTGTTCCGCAATCAGGCTATCAAGTTCGGTGCAGAGTATGTTGAAATGCAGGTCGTGGGAGTTGCTATCGATCAGGAGATCAAGGAAGTACAGGGGATAGACAAAACCTACAAAGGGAAGACTGTCATTATAGCGACAGGCTCGATGGGCAGAAAGCCTTCTATCCCCGGCGAAGGAGAGTTTCTCGGCAAAGGCGTAAGTTACTGCGCTGTTTGTGATGCAGCATTCTATAAAGACCTTCAGGTCTGTGTTATCGGTGACTCAGAGGAGGCAGTCAAGGAGGCAGGCCTGTTGACGGGATTTGCAAAGACAGTCTATCTCATCGCCCCGTCAAAGGAACTGGATATCCAGTCCTATGAGACAGAGCTGAATANGGATAAAGTAAAAATCATAACAGGACACAGGGTNGTCTCTATTGACGGTGATGACTTTGTCAAAAAAATTAAAATAAAAAATATCGAAACAGAAGAAGANCAGGAAATCCCCATGGANGGAGTTTTTGTCTATCTCTATGGAACACAGCCCGTCGTGGACTTCCTCTCCTCCTCTCTATCCCTCAGTGATAAATCATGTATCATCACTCACAGAACCATGGAGACATCGATACCCGGAGTTTTTGCAGCAGGAGATGTATCATGTTCGGAAGTGAGGCAGGTCGTTATTGCAGCCGCCTTTGGGAGTATGGCCGCCCTCTCTGCCGAGAAATTCATTCGTCACAGAAAACGTGCAAAATATGACTGGCTTAAATCGTAGTAAACTCATTTTTTCTTTCCCTGAATTAGCTCAATAATGCAGGCATTGGAAACAATTCATTGTCGACCTGCCTGCCGGCAGGCAGGACTGCCTTTGCCTGACAATGGTATAAATCTCATTACAGTGATAACGCATTGCAGATATCTCTACCTATGGTCTCGCAATTCTGTTTTTCGCAGCACTCTGCCTGCTTTATGGTCTTTATGCAGTATAAAAAGAACATGCAGCTATTCATAATCCTTCTTATGCTCATTGTGCCATTCACTCTATCCGCAGAAGAGACCGGCATCCTTGAGAACGAGCTTCTTGCCATTCGCTATGATCGGTCATTGTACAAAGTGGCGGTCACTGTTCAGAAGATATACCCTTCCGTTAAGTCGGAGATCGAAGCAACCTTCGGTGCAGACATTGATTTCAGGCCTACCGTTCAGTTGATTAAATCCGAGAAAAGGTTTCAGGACTCAGTCATCAAAGGCCCTGTTGTTGCTGTTGCCATATCAGCAGAAAACCGTATAGTCATTGATAATTCAAAAATGAAGACCTATCCTTTTTCCCTTGCAGTGACCTTAAAACATGAATTGTGCCACCTCTTTCTTCACAACTATGTCGGTGACGGGACCCTGCCGAGATGGCTGAATGAAGGAATCTCACAATGGGCCAGTGACGGTATAGCAGAAATCATGATAGTTGAAAACAGAAATGTGCTCAAAGAGGCAATACTCTCCCGAAGGCTTCTTCCTCTCAGCAGTCTTCAGCGGGGATTCCCGCAAGATGAAAAGCTCATGAACCTTGCCTATGAAGAAAGTAAAAGTATTGTAGAATACATTGTAAAAGAGTATGGGAGGGAGGGGATCATAACTATCCTGAATGGCCTGCGGAAGGGAGACAGCCCGGCTCGCGCTGTTGAGGATTCCCTTTCAGTATCAGTCGTTGAACTTGAAGATGACTGGCATGATTATCTCAGGACAAGAAACACATGGTTGATCTATGTGAGCAGTCATATATATCAATTCCTTTTTGCCTTTACAGCAATTATACTGGTGTACGGCTTTATAAAATTTCAGATAAGAAAAAACCACTATAAAGATGATGAGGACGAATTTGGTGAGCAGGATGAAGAGGAATAAATTCAGGATAGCAATTGTGTTATCCCTTCTGCTTGTACATGCACTGGCAGCATGTGCTGATGTATCCGATAAATCAGACAGGCAGAGGACCGCTGACACACCGGTCTACACTTACAACATAGTAAATCTTTACCCCCATGACCCCTCAGCATTTACTCAGGGCCTCATCTATGAGAATGGTTTCCTCTATGAAGGTACGGGATTATACGGAAGATCTGAACTCCGTAAAATCAATCTTGAAACAGGCACGATAGTACAGCGTCACAGACTTCCGGATAAATATTTTGGAGAAGGGATAACCAGGCATAATGATAGAATCATCCAGCTGACCTGGAAATCCGGCAAGGGCTTCGTCTATGAGGGGGAGAGCTTTAAACAGATCAGAACCTTTGATTATCCGACTGAGGGCTGGGGCATCACCCATGACGGCAGGAACCTTATAATGAGTGATGGCACATCGACCCTGTATGTGCTGGACCCGGATACCTTCAAACAGATCAGCACAATTCAGGTCCATGATGCAAAGGGGCCTGTTACCAGGCTGAACGAACTCGAGTACATGAACGGGCTAATCTATGCCAACATCTGGCAAAGCTACCGCATTGCAATCATATCTCCTGATACAGGTACGGTAGCAGGATGGATCGACCTGGAAGGGCTTGCCATTATTGCCGGAGGCGACAGAAAAAAGAAGGTCCTTAATGGTATAGCCTATGATCATGGAGGTGACAGACTTTTTGTGACGGGCAAGCTCTGGCCCAGTCTGTTTGAAATAAAGATTTTAACTTCCCAGTAAATTCTCTTTTATATCCGGTGTAATCTCCATCACCACCTAGCTTCAGTCATATCCCATAACTATTTCTTATGCTCTCATTAAAGTTATTTTCCGGCTTGCCGATACTATAAAACTATACAGCCAAGCTGAGTTATATTGAGTTGCGCAACTTGTCTGACATGCATAAAAGGGTGAGTATGCTGGCACTATTTAAAAAACATATATGTGCAAGGATCAACGGATTATGCACAAAGGTGAAGATACGGCACAAGATACTTGTCTTGGTTACAGCGAGTTCTTTATTTTTAGTGTTCTTTGCCGGCGGCGGAGTGATCATGGGGCAGCGGCAGATAACCGCGTTGAAGGCCATTTATATGGATAATTTTATTCCCCTGGATCAGTTACGACAGATTCAGCTTAAATTCAGAGAGATCGAATTCAGAATGGGTGGTGCAATGGCACAAATAGTTACTCCCACTGCTTCTGTCAATCACTTCAAGCAATCTATTAAGGAACTGGACAACCTCTGGAAAGAAGCAGGTCAGACAATAACGCAGGACGAAGTACGTGCTGATAAAGATAAATTTGAAGATGGTTACGAAGGCTTCAAAGCAATGTCAGGTGATATAGAAGCTGCCTACATGAAAATATTCTACGATGAGGATACACTTCCCATGGAGGAAATATATGAGGAATGGCTCGATTTCAAGCCTTTACTGTTTAAATCCATTGAGAACATCGTTAAATTTCAGGAAAGTGAAGTAAAAAACTATTACGAAAGCAGGACGGCTCTTATTAAGAAGATACGCATATTTGTTGCTGTAGGAGCTGCTTCCATAATCGGGCTCTTTATTGTCTTGGCGTTTTTCACCATTCGGTCCATCAGCCGACCAATCGCAACTGTTGTGACCGCAGCCCGTCATGTCGCGCAGGGTGACCTCACTTATACATTGGATCTCGACACTCACGACGAGATGGGGGAAATGGCTTCAGAATTGAATGCCATGATACATAAGTTGAACGATTTCTTTTGTCTTATAAAAGAAGAGTCTGAAACACTTTATAATCACGCCGGCGGCCTTGCAGATGTGGCAGAGTTTATGGTAACCGGCTCAAATGAGCAGAGAAGCCATGTTGATCAGATCGCTGCATCATCATCTGAAATGTCGCAAACAACAGCTGAGATGGAGAAGCATGCAACTGACGCCTCTCAGATAACCAGGAATTCCTTTACCTCGGCACAGAAAGGTAGTGAGATCAGTCAGCATACAAAGGAAAGTATCACAAAGCTTGTCACCAGTGTCACCGATGCCTCTGAAGCAATCGTTCACCTCGGAAAGAGTTCTGAAGAGATCGGGGAAATCGTTTCTGTAATACAGGACATAGCAGACCAGACCAACCTCCTCGCCCTCAATGCCGCCATAGAGGCTGCCCGGGCAGGAGAGCACGGCAGGGGCTTTGCCGTTGTAGCAGATGAGGTCAAGAAACTTGCAGAACGAACAACCAATTCAACAGAAGAAATAGGGAAGAAAATCAGGGCCAACCAGAAAGAGACACAGAGTGTTATTTCAAGTATGGACAAAGGCAGGGAGCTGGCCGACGAGGCGATTGAAACAACAACCGCCACAGAAGAAGCGCTCCATAAAATAGTTGATAGCTGCAGAAATGTCATGGATATAGTGGATAGAATCGAGGCTGCCACTGAAGAGCAGTCTTCCGGGGTAGAACAGGTAAACAAATCAATGGAACAGACTTCACAGATGGTCAATCAGACATTTGTCCTTGCCGAAAACGTCAAAAGTGTATCAGATGAACTGGTGTCTGTGTCAACGAAGTTAAAGTTGCAGACTGAGGGATATAGAACATATGTCAGTGACATAAGCAACGACGAAAGCACGAACACGGCGGAGCATGCCCATCAGCTGGCTGATACAGGGGACAATCAACAGGCAACCGTTTAATCGGCCTGCTGGTTTTTATTAATAGACCGTAAGGTCTGGAACAGTTCATCAAAGGAGGTAAAGATGAAAAAGGTATTGGTTGTTTTACTGGTAATGTCTCTCTGCCTGATCGCGGGGCAGACAATGGCAGCCAAGGTCATGACTCCTGAATCACTTGACGGAGCTACTGTTGTTGATGCAGAGTGGGTCAAGCAGAACGAAGGCAAGGTCATGGTCTTCGACGCACGGAAGAAGGGTGAGTATGTGGAAGGTCATATTCCCGGCGCAATATCCGTTCCATACAAAGAGAAGAGTGAAAAAACCGTTGACTTTGATCCTTCCAAGGACAAGTGGGATATGAGCAAATATCCTTCTGACAAAAACGCCTCAATCGTGGTGTACTGCAACGGCGTCAAATGCTGGAAGTCTTATAAGAGTATCGTAAGGCTTGGGCAGGCCGGCTATACCAACCTTTACTGGCTCAGGGACGGGTTCCCCGGCTGGCAGGAAAAAGGGTATACAGTAGAATAAGATTGGGTAAAGATTCAGTTGACTGGTCGTTCCTGTCTATTGCAGGAATGGCCTTTTTTTTATCAAATCTATTGAGAGGTCCTCAGCAGGCAACCATCCGGAATCACATGAGAACTCTTATTAGATAGATAACTGTCCATTTTTGTTCATTAAAGTTTTTCCAGAGAATGACGATAAGCCCTGTACGGACCATCCCCAATGTACAGTTGGGGGGTTCCCCAAAAAAGGAGTATCAGGGAATCAGATGTATTGAACAGTTTTCCGGGGTGCAAATGATTTTTCAACAGGTAAGAATTACACATAAGGTTGTAGCAATTATTGCTGCCGGCCTCTTGATGGGAGTCACACTTATAGCCTGGTCTATTTTCACAGGGAAAAGGCAGGTGGACACACTGGAGAATATTTATGTAAANAACGTTATTCCCCTGGATAATCTCAGGGGCATACAGCTCGAATTCAGGGAAATAGAATATCGTATGGCGGGNGTTCAGGCTGATGTNGTTGGNGCGATTAACTCAGGAACGAACCTTAAAGAATCATTACTCAGAATAGAATCATTGTGGGAAAATGTACAGAAAGAGATAGGCAATAACCAGTTACCGGAAGAGCATCTGAAGGATATAGAAAAATTTGNAACGTCATATGATGNATTTCGTTTGATNGCCACAAAACTCCTTCAGGTCTACAATAATAACCAGCCTGATGAAGTAAGCGATCTTTTTGACGAATGGCTCGATTATAAGCCGCTAATCTTTCAATCAATCGACAGCATAGCCGATCACATCAAGGAAAGCGTAAAAGAGCATTATGTAGAGAGCAGAGAGAATATTATAATGATGCGCAAGATAATGGCTGTTATTTCTCTCATTGTGGGCACAGCATTTATAACATTTGCCTTTTTTATCATACGGTCAATCAAAAAACCAATCGATACCGTTGTCAACGCCGCAGGGCAGGTCGCCTCCGGGGACCTTACAATTTCCATAGATGTTGACTCCCATGATGAAATGGGAATCATGTCCCGAAGACTAAACAGCATGATATCCCATCTCAATGACGCATTCAGCAAAATTGCCGTTGCTGTGCAAAACATGAGCAGTGATTCAGAGGAACTTGGGGCATTATCTGACAAACTCATAAAGGGAGCAAAAGAGCAGCAGGGAGAGAGTGAACAGGTAGCTGTGGCATCAACCCAGATGTCACAGACCATTCTTGATATGGCAAAAAATACAAGCGAGGCATCACAGGCGACAGAAGAATCTCTTGCAAAGGCAACAGCGGGAAAGGAAGTTGTCAGCAGAACAGTGGACAGTATCATTAATTTGGCTAACACGGTAAGCGAAGCTGCCGGTACAATTGAAGGTCTTGGAAAGGACCTGAATACCATAGGAGGGATTGTTACGGTTATACAGGATATTGCAAACCAGACGAACCTCCTTGCATTGAACGCTGCGATTGAAGCCGCCCGCTCAGGAGAGCATGGTCGGGGGTTTGCTGTTGTTGCCGATGAGGTCAGAAAACTTGCGGAACGAACAGGAAAGGCCACCGATGAAATTTCCCAAAGAATAAAAACAATCCAGTCAGAAAGCGAGGCATCCATTCAAAGCATGGAGAATGGCAAGGTACTCGCCCAGGAAGCGGTAACAAATGCTGCCATGGCCGGAGACACTCTCCAGCAGATTGTTGAAAGTTCCAGCACAGTTACCGATATGGTCCAGCGAATATCTGTGGCTACAGAGGAGCAATCTGCTGCTGCTGAAGAGGTCAGCCAGAGTATGGAACATATTCGAAACGTAATTAATGACAACTTTACTGTCTCAGAGGAAATGGAGAAGGAACTGACTGATATGATATCGCTTGTGCAGAAAGTGCTGGAACAGACCCAGCATTTCAAGACCAGACCTTATGGATCTCAGAGCAATGAAGAACCTTCTATTGAATCTGAGATTACCGTCTCCTCAATTTAATACTAAAAGCAAGCCTTACTTTATCCCCGTTATGAGCAGTCGTTCCCTGATGGTTTTTATGCGGTCCCTTAACTCTGCCGCCTTTTCAAACTCCAGTTTCCCGGCAGCTTCCTTCATTTGAGCTTCAAGGATTTTAATCTCTGATTCATCCCCATAGTGCACTGTTTCCTCTGCAACAGCAGGCACAGTCCAGTAATCAGCCTCATATATTGAACCCAGAATGTTGTTTATCTCCTTTTGAACAGAACGGGGAGTTATGCCGTGTTTCTTATTGTACAGCTCCTGAATNGTTCTTCTCCTNTGCGTCTCATCCATGGCTGTCTGCATGGAGCCTGTNACTGTATCTGCATAAAAAATGACCCGGCCGTTCAAGTTTCTCGCTGCTCTTCCTGCAGTCTGTATCAGTGAACGGCTNGACCGGAGAAAGCCTTCCTTATCTGCATCAAAGACAGCGACAAGAGATACCTCGGGCAGATCAAGTCCTTCCCTCAGAAGATTCACGCCTATCAGAACATCAAATTTNCCCAGCCTCAGGTCTCTGAGAATCTCAATCCTATCGAGGGTATCAATNCCTGAATGAAGGTATCGTGCCTTTACTCCCAGTTCTGCATAGTATTCAGTAATATCCTCAGCCATTTTTTTTGTAAGCGTCGTTACCAGCACCCGCTCCCCGTTCTCAGCCCTTTCTCTCACTTCACCGAGGAGATCGTCCAGCTGTCCCGCTACAGGTCTCAATTCTATTTCCGGGTCTTTCAGTCCTGTGGGCCTTACGATCTGCTCAATAATCCTCATCTGTGATTTATCAATCTCGTATCCTGATGGCGTCGCTGAAACATAAATTGCCTGATTGACCCGTTCTTCGAATTCATCAAATTTCAGAGGACGGTTATCCAGAGCCGAGGGCAGTCTGAAACCAAAATCCACGAGTGTCTGCTTTCGAGACCTGTCTCCTTCATACATCCCTCTGATCTGGGGCACGGTGGCATGTGATTCGTCAATAATGATAAGTCTGTCTTCAGGGAAGTAGTCAATGAGACAGTTTGGAGGTTCCCCTGCTGCCCTGTTACTGAGGTGCCGCGAGTAATTTTCTATCCCGTGACAGTAGCCAAATTCCTTGAGCATCTCCATGTCAAAACGCGTTCTCTGCTCCAGCCGCTTCGCCTCTTCTTCTTTCCCCTCCCTGAGGAGGACCGTCAGTCTCTCATCAAGTTCTTTTCTTATTTTTTCAAGGGCCATCTCCACCCGTGGCCGCGGCGTTATCCAGTGGCTGTTCGGGTAGAGGGTCACCTTGAACAGTCGACGCAGCACTTTGCCAGTCAAGGTGTCAAATTCATAAATACCATCGATGTCATCTCCGAAGAATTCCACCCGTACTGCATTGTCACCCGATGAGGGTGGAAAGATCTCAACAGTGTCTCCCCTTACCCGGAACACCCCCCGCTTGAAATCCTCACCCCGCTCATAGAGCATGTCAACAAGCCTGTTCAGAAAGATGTCACGCTCCATATGCAAACCCTCTTCTACAGAGAGATGCATCCCGAGATAATCCTCAGGAGAACCAATACCATAGATACAGGAAACAGAGGCAACAACGATGGTGTCCCTTCTTTCCAGCACAGCCCGGGTAGCAGAGTGACGCAGCCTGTCAATATCATCATTAATCATGGAGTCTTTTTCGATATAGGTATCAGTTGATGGAATATAGGCCTCAGGCTGGTAGTAGTCATAAAAACTGACAAAATACTCAACAGCATTGTTCGGGAAAAATGATTTAAATTCCCCGTAGAGCTGTGCTGCAAGGGTCTTATTGTGAGCAATAACCAGTGCAGGCCTGTTTACCTTTGCTATAACATTCGCAATTGTAAAGGTTTTGCCCGATCCTGTAACTCCAAGCAGTATCTGATGCTTTGCCTCCTGCAGTATGCCCCGGCTCAGATCGTTGATGGCTCGTGGCTGATCTCCCGTGGGCCTGAAATCTGATTCGAGATGAAAGGTTTCCGATGAGTTATCATGAATATTGGGCACTTTTTATCCTTGAGAGTCCTGAATTTTCCGGGTACGCTTCATTATTCTACCATGATGTCGGATAATCTATGTATCCATGGTTAACAGTTTGAACGTTCATTGACTTAATAGTTTTCTGTTGATAAAGTGTCTGCTGTCTTAATAAAATCAGAAGTATATGAATGAAGAGAGATTTTCAATAAAAAAAGCCATCCGCTTTGGATGGGACACGATGAAGGCCAATTTAGGTTATTTCATTGTACTGCTCATCGTTGCCTTTCTTATTGAAAGACTGCCGGGAATGCTGGGTAATTTCGCCCGGAGAGACTTTCCCGTAATAAGCCTGATCCTCTTTCTGTCGGGATGGATTCTGAGCTTTGTAGTCCAGATGGGACTAATGAAAATCAGTCTTAAATTTTGTGACGGGATAAAGGGTAAACTTGACGACCTGCTCTCGTCCTTTAATATTCTTCTCCCCTTTGTTGCAGCCTCTATTCTCTACGGACTGATCGTCTTTGCCGGATTTATCCTGCTTGTTGTCCCCGGCATTGTGTGGGGAGTCCGGTTCAGTCTCTACCCCTATTTTATTGTTGACAGGAACATGGGGCCTGTTCAGGCACTCAAGGCGAGCGCTCAAGCCACTACTGGTGAAAAGTGGCACCTTTTTTTGTTCGGAATCCTTCTTGGTCTTATTAACCTGGCTGGAGCACTCTGTTTTTTCATCGGTCTCTTTGCAACGATCCCGACATCACTCGTAGCTTATGCACATACCTACCGGCAGCTAGCCGAAACTGTGAACAGTGATGCACAGGAGAGCGGAACAATGTATGTAAAGATGGAGACTTAAGTCATACGCTCCAACTGATTCCGGTAGGCCTTCATGGCCTCACTGCCGAAGAGGACAAATCGAAGGAGTTCAATATCTGTGTTCTTCTTTAAATAATCTATTGCAATCCTTAAGGCAATCCCTGCTGCTTTTTCCAGAGGATAGCGGTATGCGCCTGTACTGATAGAAGGGAATGCAATACTCTTAATGCCTTTCTCAGAAGCGAGTTTCAGGCAGTTCCTGTATGCATTCGCAAGAAGTGTCGGCTCATCTTTTGTCCCATCCCTGTATACCGGGCCGACAGTATGTATTACATATTTAGCCTTCAGTCTGCCCCCGGAGGTTATCACGGCTTCCCCTGTGTCACACCCTCCAATCTTGATGCATTCTTCCAGAACCTGAGGGCCTCCTGCCCTGTGTATCGCGCCGTCGACTCCGCCGCCGCCGCGCAGGCTTTTGTTTGCTGCATTCACAATGGCATCTGTGTCCTGCCCGGTAATGTCTCCTTCTGTTAATGACAGAACTGATTTGTTAATCTTTACTTCCATAGTACCCCTCCTTCACATTATGAATATAGTCATCGCAGTCTGAATTATTGCCTTTATCATGAGGTGTAACCAAAATAATACATTGTAATATTGCAGGTGCTGCGAAATAAAGTATGATACCTTTGGTTCATTTCATAATGAGTTCATCGAGTTAATAAGGTATTGAGCAGTATCTGCCATATTGTGGTTAATGTAACAAGCCATGGAGCGTTGTCAGGCAAAGGCAGTCCTGCCTGCCGTAAGGCAGGATTCTATTTTA
>JGI2160J19893_10000119_pt1 | contig 25592 bp, 15 predicted proteins | sample DeeMarSeWOR28_12_FD_19893 | JGI IMG/M metagenome (IMG submission 19893)
TGACGTACCAGCTCAATATAATCGGAGTCACCGGACATGATGATAATAGTGTCCACTTTACTGGAAAGTTGTGTCGCCTTGATGGTCAGTGGTATATCGGCGCTTTTGTGACAGGGACGCACAGAACCATGATAATTCGCATGCAGGCGTTCGCCGAGTTTTTCCGATATTTGCTTGCCTTCCCTGAAGTACACCAGACGATTCAATCCCCGATTATCCAGCAAGCGGGGGATCAGGGTATCAAAGTTGATCATGGTCTGCTTGTCCCGCACCAGTTCATGAATAGAACGTTCAATATTATTGCCGTCGACCAGTATCGCCACAGACTGAGTAATCAACACCTGGGGATCATTTTGTTCTGTCATATAGTTTGTTCTCTTGATTGTTATAATAAACGCATCATAACCTACGTTATGCCGGATTAAAAACGCACACTACCGTCGCTTTACCAGCGACGCTACTTTTTATCGAGAAACGGTTTAATCAGGTCCATAGGTAGCGGAAACACAATCGTGGAACTTTTTTCACCGGCGATTTCCACCAGCGTCTGCATGTAACGCAACTGTAACGCCTGTGGTTGCTGTTGCAGANTNTTCACCGGCGATTTCCACCAGCGTCTGCATGTAACGCAACTGTAACGCCTGTGGTTGCTGTTGCAGAGTCTGGGCGGCTTCCACCAGCTTTTGCGCTGCCTGCATTTCACCTTCAGCATGAATGACCTTGGCGCGCCGTTCGCGTTCGGCTTCCGCCTGTTTGGCGATGGCACGCACCATTTTCTCGTCGAGGTCCACGTGTTTGATCTCGACATTGGCAACCTTGATACCCCAGGCGTCGGTCTGCTTATCCAGTATTGCCTGAATGTCCAGATTCAACCGCTCCCGTTCCGCCAGCATGTCATCCAGCTCATGCTGCCCCAACACCGAACGCAACGTGGTTTGCGCCAGCTGGCTGGTGGCGGCATAAAAGTTTTCGACCTGGATGATCGCCTTTTCCGGATCAACCACGCGAAAATACAATACTGCGTTTACCTTGACTGATACGTTGTCACGGGAAATAACATCCTGTGATGGCACATCCATTACCACCGTACGCAGGTCTACGCGCACCATTTGCTGGATCACCGGAATTACGATAATCAGCCCCGGACCTTTCACTTTCCAGAACCGGCCCAGCAGAAAAATAACACCCCTTTCGTATTCCCGTAAAACCCTTATCGCGCTGAACAACAAGCCCAACAATAACGCGACAACGACATAACCCAAATAGGGTGCAGTAATCATGAGCTTTCCTCCTTATGACTGCTGATTAATGGCTCGACCCATAACACCAGTCCATCCATTTTTAACACGCGAACCTTCTGACCTTTTGTTAATGGCACTTCAGTATGCGCACTCCAGTTTTCTCCATGCAAATGCACAACGCCTTCACCATCAAAATCCCTGACCACTTCTGCCGTTGCACCCACCAGTTGTTCCTGGCCACTCACGACCGGTCGACGCCGCGCCTTGAGCGCCATTACCAGAACAATGGTAAACAAGGCGCTGCTGACCAGGGCAAAGGTGCCAATTAATGGCAGTGATACACCAAAGCCGGGCACATCTGTATCCATTAAAATCACGGAACCAATCACAAACGCCACCACACCGCCAATACCCAGGGCTCCAAAGCTCGGTACGAAAGCTTCGGCAATCATGAGAATGATACCGAGAATGATTAAGCCAAAGCCGGCATAGTTAATGGGTAACACCTGGAATGCAAACAAGGCCAACAGCAGGCAAATAGCGCCCATAACTCCCGGTATAAAGGCACCAGGGTTGGAGAATTCAAAAATCAACCCATAGATGCCAATCAACATTAATATGTAGGCCACATTGGGATCGGTAAGAATGCTTAGAAGCTGGTTACGCCAGTCCGGTTCGATCTGTTCCAGAAACATGCCCTGCGTATCCAGTACTCGTTCCTGACCGGCAATTGTCAGCGTTCTGCCGTGCAGTTGTTTTAACAGATCCGACATATCGGTGGCGATGAGATCTACGACATTCTGTTGCAATGCGTCTTTGGCCGACAGGCTGGCAGCTTCGCGTACTGCCTGTTCCGCCCATTCAACATTACGCCCACGCAATTCCGCCAGACCGCGAATGTAGGCAACGGCGTCATTAACCATCTTGCGCGACATGGCGGTTTTGTTGTCCGGCGCAGCGGGTTGTTGCGAAGGCTTTTCCTTCTGTGGAGGCTCTTTTTCCGCTTGAGTTTCTTTATTTTTAGGGGACCCTTTGTCCTTGCCGGGTTGCGGACTGGGTAAACCATCTCCTCCGATCTGTACCGGCGTAGCCGCACCCAGGTTGGTCGCGGGCGCCATGGCTGCTACGTGACTGGCGTACAGCATATAAGTCCCTGCACTCGCCGCCCGCGCACCACTCGGGGACACATACATCACTACTGGAATCGTCGAGGACAGGATCGCCTGGTTGATATCGCGCATGGAAGAATCCAGACCGCCTGGGGTATCCAGTTGCACGATGAACAAACTTGCCCGGCTGTTACTGGCCTTTGCCAGGGAGCGCACGAAGTAATCTTTAGTAGCCGGACCGATGGCACCGGTAATGGTGATAAACACCGCTTTGTTATTGGTGGCCGTGCGAGAATCCGACGACGCTGCAAATAGAACAGAAATTGACCATATTAGGGCCGAACTGAAGAGTAGGAACCGGACTGTTTTTGCCGTTATAAACATGTGGTCTTTACGTTATCACCAGAGCGTTACCGTAAAATATAAACAATTTGACCACAAAGAAATGAATCTATGTCAGTTTTTTAGTGAATAAATGATTTTTTGGGTAAGGTTGTTTAAAGGAGGTACCGGGCTCGGCATAATGTCGATTTGCACGATAGATGCAATTATTCCCCTGTTACGGCCATGTTGCCAACGCGCTGACTGGCTATTAACCACCAAAAACAAGAAACAGGATGCCGAATATCAAGGTACCCAGGCCAATTGCGAACACCAGCCAGTCACCTTTCCCCACACCCGGCTCCAGTGTGGCCTGTTCCGGGTTTTGTGGATTGTAATATACCTGAATGCTGGCACCGACCGGGTACTTCTGGACATAACTCGCGGCAAATTCCTGGCTGGGTGTTATATCGGGGGGAAACTCCATGGCACGCTGGTAGCTTTGTTCATCAACCCGGTAGCGAAAACTAATGTGCGGCAACAGGTCATTGGCATCTGACGCGAGATCAGACTTTTCAATCTCGCCTTCTACTGCCGGCCATTGCTGTGTTTTGCGCGCTTTAATAATGATCGCCAAACCCCACAGGGTCGCCAACAAACCAGCGATAACAAACAAACTTAAAATAATGGTGTAGGGATTAAACATGTGATGCCCGTTTTTTTATCAAGACGGTATATAAAGACCGTATATTGAGGCGATATATTGCGACGGCACAGCGCGATAGCTATTGTCACTTAGAAACATTATTTCATCCAGCTGACGGTAACCGGTATGAAATGCGCCAGTCCTTCCAGTACCCCGCCACTATAATTGCCATTCATTCCCAGGAAATCCCCTTTTGCAACATAAAGTTTGTCAGCCGCGTTCTTCTGTTCCAGTGCCGCTTTCGCTTCGGTGACCACATCAGGGTGGGCATTTTTCACCAACACTGCCTGTAAGCGACCACTGGTCAATACCGGCAGGTCGTTACCACTGTCGCCGGCAAACACCGTATTCGCGTCGTTGAATTCCAGATGCTGCATGAGAAACTCAACGGCATGCAGTTTGGTCGCGGATGCCGGCAACACATCGAGTAATCCGACATCGGCCGCTTCATCCACACTCCAGATCAGGCTGGCCTCCACATGTTGCCGCTTCAGCCGTTCATCCATTTCCGCCAGTACACCATCCTTGTCAAAAGCAACAGGTGTGTAGTAACTCAGCTTGAAGGTATTTTGTTTTTCCGGTTCCTGCAGGCGCAATACAACGAGGTCAGTAAACATGGCCTGCAAATCACGATGCTTCGCGCCATTCCAGTCCACTGCGATGGCCTCAGCCCATTCCGGCCAGGATTCCCATTTGTCATTTTTGATTCTGTAAATTGTCGTACCCACATCGCCAATAGCAAAGTCGGGCTGAGGAATGCTGTAGTCTTTTATTGCCTGCTGTAATAGCTGCTCATGTCTACCACTGACATACGCCAGCACTAGTTGTGGGTGTGCCGCCACGGCGCGCAACGCAGGCCGGGCTAGCGGCGATTCCGGTTGAGATCCATTGGGAAGTATGGTGCGATCAAGGTCGCTACACAGGAAAATATCAGGCTTCATGATCGAATAGCTTGTCGTTTGTTATTTTACCTGTACTCTATCGTAACCTTTTTTAGCGGCCACGAAAACGGGATTTTTTCAGGCAGGCTTTTTTATCGTAATATTCGCCCCAACTTTTATACTCTAAATCAACTGCATATAACTACAAGGCCCGCTTGCTGCGGGCCTCGTGCATTCTACCAGTAAAAGTAAAAAGACTATGCAGTTACGGCAGGATGTTTTTTGCTTTCCAGCACTTCAGCATGTTGCTTACGCACGCTGTTGACGGTTTTCGTAACCAGCCGGCACATTGGGCTCTGCACGCCATATAATCCAAACAGGATGGGCACGATACCAATGAGCGGTAACACGGCATAACCACCTAAGGGCGTTGCGTTCACTGTCATGCCGATGCCGATTAATACCGATCCTACCAGCACCTGAAAAACACTCGTTAATTTATTCATCATTTAATCCTCTCGTTGAATATGTTGCGTCGAAAATAAAATATAAGTTTTAAGTTATTCACTGAGGATAATTAAACACGCAAGCGATTATGCGAAAATTACCGCAAGATTAAGCCACGCTTAAATCAAAACCATTAAATTTTCAAGGGAATAACAGGGAAATAACGGGGAAATGAATATACTTGTCGAGAAAAACAAAACCGGTACCCACAACTCTGCGGATACCGGTCTGTTACAGGGAAAAGTTAGCTTGCTGCTTTAAGCTGCTCGTTGACAAAATCCCAGTTAACCAGATTCCAGAAACCGGCCAGGTAGTCAGGACGCTTGTTGCGATAGTCAATGTAATAAGCATGTTCCCAGACATCACATACCAGGATCGGTGTTTTGCCATCGGTGAGTGGATTAGCTGCGTTTTGCGTCTGGACAAGTTCTATTTTTTTCTCCTTGTTGACGACTGCCCACATCCAGCCCGAACCAAACAGCGTCGCTGCGGCATCGGTGAATTTCGCCTTAAATTCGTCAAAACTGCCAAAGGCATCATTGATTGCCGCAGCTACATCGCCCGTTGGCGCACCACCAGCGTTGGGTCCTAAACAATTCCAGTAAAATTCATGATTCCAGGCCTGGGCGGCATTATTAAATACACCACCTTCGCTGCTCAGCATGATGTCTTTCAGCGATTTACCAGCGAAGTTAGTACCCTCAATCAGACCATTCAGTTTGGTGACATAGGTTGCATGATGCTTGCCGTGATGGTATTCGAGTGTTTCCTGGGAAATATGTGGCGCCAGCGCGTCCATGGCATAGGGTAAGGGTGGTAATTCGAATTGACTCATAGATCCTCCACTTGAGCTTGGTTTGTAATCAAAATATTTGACTTCTTAGGAATGGGGGCATGTTACAGAATTTCAATGCGCAATGTGAATACTACCTATTGGATGGGCGAACTATCGGCTAAGTGAAACAAGCAAAAATCGCCCCTTTCCACCTCCGAAACGGGGTGACATTGGACGTTTGCCGGGATTCGTAAGGAGTCACTATTGAACAAATTTACCAACATTGGCGCCCATTCCACGAACGCTAAAGTCAGACACAAGCACCCGTCGAGAAGATTTACGATAGAGTGGATTCGCCTTCATCTGCGGATAATTCGGTTTCGACCCGTGGATCCATTTCCACTGCGGCCGGCCCTGTTCGTGACAGCGCCACAAATTGCACCTGCTCTTCCGTAGGTATCGGTGTGCCTATCATAATGCGGTACACCGTAAAACCACCCAGCATGGCGAACACGCACGCAAAGTACCACATCAACATCGGCGCCCCAAAGTATTGCATGACTCCGCCAGCAATCATCGGCCCTATGGTGGCGCCCACACCATTTAGCAGCAACAGGCCACGGGTTGCCTCCAGCACCTCGGCAGGTCCAATGTGATCATTGGTGTGAGCAACCGCCAGAGAATAGACCGCAAACGAAAATCCGCCATACATAATCGCGCAAACCAAAAAACCCAGCTCTGAACGCTGGGCAAAAAGGAACATTCCCAATGCAAACAGCGTGGTGAAAATACAGACAAACAGCAATACCTTGCGCCGGTCGATGCGATCCGACAAATGTCCAATGGGCACCTGCAGCAATGCGCCACCAAATATCACGGCGCTCATGAACAGGGCAATGTTGGTCTCCGAAAATTCCAGACCATGCCCGTACAGAGCACCTACTGCCCAAAACGCACCATTACCTAATCCGGTCACCAAGGCGCCGGCAACACCGAGCGGTGAAATAGCAATAAGGTGACGCAATTGCAGACTTGGCACGGTTACCGGCGTTGGCTGCGTCAGACGCGTTACTGCGATTGGCACCAGCGCCAGCGCAAAGAACATCGCACACAGCACCAGTGTCGCCAGCGCTTTGGCACCGTAAATTAGCAATAAGAACTGGCTAACGCCAAGGGATAATAAAGTAATAGAAACGTAAACAGAAAATATTTTGCCCCGATGATGACTCTCCAACAAACTATTTAACCAGCTTTCCACCACCAGGTATAAACCCACCATGCATATGCCGGTAATGATACGCAAAAACCACCACACCACAGGGTCCACGATAAGACCGTGTACCAGGATAGCCACTGTCCCAATCGCAGCCAACACGGCAAACGCGCGGATATGACCCACCTGACTGATCAGGCGCGGACACAAGTAAGAACCGATTACATAACCGAAGAAGAACGCGGACATGACAATACCGGTGACCATGTCACTAAAGCCTTCCGCGCCGGCGCGTATCCCCAGCGTCGTACCCAACAAGCCGGTGCCCAGCAGTAAAATAGCGATGGCCAGTAACAACGAATAGATTGAATAGATTTTTGATAACATGGGCTATAACAGAACTGTAAAAATTAGAACAACACGGGTCGAAGCACCTTGAATCGCATTGCCATTAAAAGCATTAAAATTTTACTACGATAACTCCGTGCGAAGTGCGTGTATCAAAATGTTTGCATTTACACTTCTTGTTCCATCGCGTGACGATTGCTGATTACCCCTGTATCACTAGCTGATATCACGATAAAAAGCCATGCGCCCAATACAAATATCCGCGTCGAATTCTCTGCCTATAGCGACGACGCCTATGCGTTTTAGTTTTTTAACATTTAGCCTGGTGGTAGTTCGATAGGCCTCAAAACTGGCGAAGGGTAACCGATAAGTTTGCCACTTAGACGTGGCACTAAAGGATTGGCGATAGGCTTGCCAGGGCAACCATAAATCACTGGTCCGTAAATGAATATTGTAAGACTGGTTATTGCCGTAGACATCGATCAACAGGCCGGAGAAACTTGACGCATCATAATTACCATCCGGAGCCAACGACAATGCGGCCTGGATAAAACCGCCGTTGTTATCAAGGCTCACCTTGCCCCTTAAGTTTAAACAATGCCTGCCCTCTTTAACCTCAAGCAGAAGCTTGCCACTGGAGACTCCACCCATCACGCCATCAGTGACCAGCCGCCATTCGGTACCCAGCGTAGCGCGGTAGTCTCCCGTGTTACGTTCATCGATAATCTGTAGCGTTTCATCACTCATACATGGATTAAGTACACTAAAAAAACCCAGACTCAGCAGACACACCATCAAAATAATTTTCAACATAACTCCCATACTAACGTATAGCCGGCGTCACAGCCAGTTCAAGACTCACACCACAGAACAACGATCCCATGAATGCAAGGCGAGCAGTAATTGATAAGGAGAAAAGCGGAAAATTTATTGAGAAACTGCCGGGACCACAAGCAAGCCCCGGCAGTGATTTCAGACAGGATGTTAGCGTCGTATGGTGATCTTACATCTTACACTTCGCACTTTTGAGTCTTGCGATTATGAAATTGCCAGGTAACGCGCCCCACTTCAATGTCATCGTACAACTGGCGAATGGCCAGGCGATTCCCCGGCTGTACCTGCTGTTTTTTATTACCTTCAATCAGCAAACGCGCCTTGATGCGTGCACTTTTACCCAGTTTTATCCTGGGTACTTTCATACTGGGCCTGGCAGGCAAACGCAGCTTGACCAGCCCTTTTTTGCGATCAAATTTATATTCCAGGTTTTGCCCATGCAGAAAAGGCTTGGCAATCATCAAGGGCAGTTCCAGCCAGACTTTGATATCCCGCGGGATATGCTGCATGATTTCCAGGCCAAAGATACGCGCGCGGTCCGGTGCACCGGCAATCTGGAATGGCAACGCAATGGTGTCCGCGGCATCAGGTTCAACATTCACCACGTTAAAGTTTCTCCAGGTGACATTATTCTGGTTGCGAATAAAATCGGTAAACCCGGCCCAGTCAGTGGCTGCTGGCAACGGCGGTGCCGGATCACCCGGATGGTCAATGATGCCCACAAAACAATAATGTCCCGTGGCGGGTATATCTGCCGAGGACCAGGTAATGGGGTCGGCCACCACCAGCGTGTCGCCTTGCGGTACATTGACTACGGGCGTGGTGCCAATCAGATTCCACATATCCGGTGTCACCAGTGTTGATACTTCACTCCAGTAAACCGTGGCCGTCACATTGTTGGCGTTGGCTCCACCACGGTTCTTCATACGCACATAGATATAGTTATCCTGACCGGCTTCCGCTTCATAACCCAGTGTGCTGCTGTTTTCAGTACCACTACCCTGACCAAACGCCGCATTGGGATTCGCAACTGCCGTGGGACGCACGATAATATCCGGACTGGCGCTAATACCGCCGATCACCGGAACCACGCCGCTGTCACCCAGGTTGTCCCTTAAATAAACATCGGGTACCACTTGCAAGGTATTATTAATGATCGCCCTTAGATTGGGCATCACACCAATGTCACCTGCCACACCGCCACCTTGCGCGGTTCCCGTTGCCGGATCCGACAAAATGTTACGCATTTGTGTTGGCGAAAGGCGCGTACCAGTATTCGCTTCATACATACCCTGCAAAATTAACGCAGCACCCACAATGATAGGAGAAGCGCCACTGGTTCCACCAAATGTGTTCGTATAAGTACTATTATCACCGGTTCCTGCATCCAGATCGCCGTAACCACAACTGGTAACGTTTTCACCCCAGGCAAAGCAATCGATACGTGACCCGTAATTTGACCAGGCCCAGCGGTTATGGGGTAGCGGAGACTGACAGGCGCCAATCATAATGGCGCCGGAGTCGCGGAAATCGGCACTACTGCGGTCAAAAATATTATCGCCAAGGGAGTCCGTATAGGCATCAAGGTCATTGTTGCCGTTACCTGCCGCCTCTACAGCAATAATGCCCAGCGCGGTTGCCAGGCGAATGGCGTCAAAGTCAGCGTCTTCGGTTTCAGTGGGAAGAAAACTGCGCTGGATTTCCAGCAGTAAAACATCGCCAACATTCATACTGGGTAATATAGCAAGAATGCCATCAGCCACATGACCCGTTGAATTGGTTGCCGCATCGTAGTGGCTAACCATGCGCACTGAAGCGACTGATGGCGCGATACCTACCACGCCAAGGGTGTTGTCATCGGCGGCAACTTCTCCCAGTACCGCTGTGCCGTGGTTACCTTTATAGGTGCCGACGCCGTCTTTGTTATCTCCATAAACCAATGTGGGAGATTTGCTGGCGTAGTCTTCATGTCCCGGATACCAGCCCTGCTCCAGATCCACAAAACCGGTGCCGGCACCTTCACCGTTGGGTTGTGTCCAGGCCCAACGGGCATCGATGCCATCGGGGGCAGCATCAAGATAATCCTGGGTCGCATTGTAAGGATCATCACCTGGATTCACCAAGGGATCGGATGCAGCCAGTTCACGGCTTGCCTTGTCCACTTCGTACAAGCTGTTTAACCGCTTGAGAATTTCATCTATCTGGTCGGACTTTTCCCGGGCATCAATACGCCAGTAAGATGTCAGACTATGCAAAGGTGGAAACTCCGACTTGGTGGCTTTCTTTTCCAGCTCCAGGATTTTATCTGCATCCATACTTTTAATAAGTGGTGTGGAGATCGACAAATCATATTCATCGAGCACCTTTTCCAGACCACGCAAGTGCTGTTCCTTGGCCATGGCGGTAAGCGATTTACATTTCTTACTGGCCGGCGGCACTTCGCCGGACAAACGAACGATAATCGCACCACTGTATTGCGGCGGACGTCGCTTGACCGGTTTTTCCGCTACGATGCTTTGCTCCTTAGCAGGTGTGATTCCCTTACCAATAATATTTTCAGCAATCAGACGGTTGAATTGTTCTGGTGTAAGACCTTTTTCTTCCATTGCTATTCTCCTGTACTGGGATGACGGGTTGAAAAGGAGTCACCTCCTCTCCTCCCGAGATGGTGAAACAATTCCGACTCCAAACACACTGGAACCAGACCGATATCACAACTGGATCAACTTAAAACTAAAGACAACAACCGAAACGACAGAGATACGACTTGAATACAGCAAACAAATGACGCGCTTGCCAAACAACAGTATGTTAGCAATCTGCGGTTACGAAGAAATTACACAGCTATGACGCAGATTGATCTCGAAGATCAACGCTGGGGATTGCCTAACGACGGAGCGGTGATAAATCCACTTTCCTGTTAGCAAGCAGCACTAGCATCGGAGCACACCAATCTCCTGTCAATAAGCAAATTCCTTAGTCGTTCTATTCACCATCCTGCACAAACTGATACCGGACTATGAAAAGCCTGTTCACTGATGCAAGTCATAGTTTTATGTAAACCGATTGGTTGATAATTCATGTCGATATACAAACAATTGATTAATATGACAGCAGTGAAAATATGAACAAGGTGTATTGCAAGCGCTTTTTGTGGATTCAAAACCGACTATTATTGATCTTCGTCGCAATCTGCCAGCCCACGGAATCATATGCACTGGAGATCACGTTATCCGATAGCGAAATCCTAGGTAAGACCTTATTTTTTGACAAAAACCTGTCTTTAAACGGCAACCAGGCCTGCGTCAATTGCCACTCACCGGAAACAGGCTGGACAGGCGACAAAGCCATAATCAACGCCAAGGGCGCTGTTTACGAGGGTTCTATTGCGGGGCGCTTTGGTAATCGCAAGCCTCCCACCATAGCCTATGCGACACCCAGTCCCGTCTTACACTTTATTAAAGAAGATGGCGATATTCTTTTTGTCGGTGGCAATTTCTGGGACGGACGTGCGACCGGGGAAAAGCTTGGCAACCCGGCGGCAGATCAGGCGCTGGGACCATTTCTCAATCCCATGGAACAGGGTCTGGCAGATGGCGCCTGTGTGGTTTATAAAGCCTGTTCTGTTTATTCGGCACTAATTGAAAAAGTATGGCCGGGAAGTTGTGATGTCCAATGGCCCGCGGATACGGAGCCAACCTGTGCCAGTGAAAATGGGAGACTGCAACTGGATAATAAATTACGCAAAAAAGTGAATCTTACTTATGACAACTTCGGTTTAAGTATCGCCGCCTTCGAAGCATCCGCGGAAGTAAACCAGTATACATCCAAGTTTGATTATTATCTTGCCGGACTGGTTAAACTCAGCGCCACAGAACAGCAGGGTTTTGAATTATTCAAAGGCAAGGGCAAATGTGCTGATTGCCATGTGCTGGATAATGGTCCCAATGGCGAACCACCCTTATTCACGGATTTTACCTTCGATAATTTAGGCATCCCCCGCAATCCCGGTAATCCCTGGTATAACATGCCGGACAAGTATAACCCGGAAGGTAAAAACTGGCTGGATCACGGGCTGGGCAAGTTCCTTTCGTCCCGTGACGATTATCGCAAATTTGCTGATGCCAACCAGGGCAAACAGAAAGTACCCACGGTGCGCAATGTCGATAAACGGCCTGATAACAACTTCATTAAAGCTTATATGCATAACGGTTACTTCAAAACTCTCAAAGGGCTGGTGCATTTTTATAACACCCGCGACACCAAGCCGAAATGCAAAGATTCCTTTACGACCGAAGCCGAAGCACTGAAACAGAATTGCTGGCCGGAACCACAAATCACCGCCAACCTTAATACCACCGAACTGGGCGACCTGGGTTTGAGCGATAGCGAGGAAAATGCCATCGTAATTTTCATGCAAACATTAAACGATGGTTATCAACCACCGGCCGGCGTGCAGCAGCTTAAACCCGGAGCCAGGTAGTTCTATATAGGCTTTCAACAGCGCCACGTGCTGGTCAGGCGCTGATAATTGTTCAAGAAAACACTTGAAGCGGATTCGAAAATACCTTACAAGCAATGCATGTCTACTGACTTTGATCGGGCAAAGTACGTCTTCCGTAATCCGCTCTGGTTTTTACGCAAGGTCCTGAATGGATTCCGCGCCAACCAGGGTTTTTTGTTGTCCGGCGCAGTTGCCTATTATACCCTGCTCTCCATCGTACCCATGCTGGCCCTGATTCTTATTGTATTGTCACAACTGATCGACACACAACAGTTACTGGAGACAATGCGTGAATACCTGGGCCTGGTAACACCCGTAGAAGCCAGCGATGTCGCCGAACAAATCGCAGTGGTACTGAACAACTGGAAACTGTTTGGTGTTGTAGGCCTGGTAATACTGCTATTTTTCAGCTCCCTCGCTTTCACCATGCTGGAAAATGCCATGTCGGTGATTTTTTTTCATCGCGTAATAGTACGCCGCCGGCATTTTCTGATATCCGCCATCATTCCCTATTGTTATATTTTTTTCCTGGCGCTGGGACTGTTAGTCGTCAGCATGGTCAGCGGCACCATTCATTCCCTGGATGACAAAACATTTTTATTGCTTGGCCATGAATGGTCGTTAAGCGGTTTTACAGCTGGCCTGGTTTATTTCTTTGGTATCGTGGGCGAGATACTGTTGCTGACATCATTGTATCTCGTGATGCCGACGGGACGGCTGGCACTGAGCCACGCATTAATTGGCGGAGTAACTGCAACTTTTTTATGGGAAATTACCCGGCATTTCCTGGTGTGGTACTTCGCAACGCTGTCTGTCGTCAATGTCGTGTACGGTACGTTTGCTACTGCGATTATTATCCTGCTTAGCCTGGAAGCCGCGGCTATTATCCTGCTGCTGGGCGCGCAGGTCATTTCAGAATACGAACGCATTGGTAATGAGCAATTCTCTCAGCAAGACTTACAGACTTAATTACCCTATAAAATCTTACAAATTTCCTTACACTTTAATGCCACCTGAAAAAAACCTGGCTGTAAATCCTGGACTTATATAGCAACACAATTTTTAGGGATTCTAGATGAATTTAAGCTCAACGAAATGTAACAAATCTTGATTTATCTTGTCTTTAACAATAATTGGCATATTACGTAATTCTGGATATTTCTATGTGATAAATTTGTGATAATTTGGCTATGAATTCAGGATATACGGCAACTATTATTTAACACTATTACTAATTATTTCTTTTGTTAATGAACAGTATTAATGAAACATTGATAACGGAAAATTTCCTTTAACACAGCGAATTGACGGGCAATCCATGAAAACAGTATTTAAATCCTCTTTAATTACAATTACAGTTATGCTTATAAGCTTTATCATCTATGATTTCAGCCACCCTTCGTTTGCCAATGACAGCAGCAACATGGCTGACGTGGAGAAACCCATGAACGAAAAACAAAATGCAATGAATCAGGACACTCAAAGCACAAACTTTAAAAAGCCCAGTGATGCGGAATTAAAGCAGATGTTGACGCCGTTACAGTACGATGTCACTCAGCATGAAGGAACCGAACGTCCGTTTAAGAACGAATACTGGGACAACAAAAAGGCCGGTATATATGTAGATATTGTTTCCGGTGAACCGCTGTTCAGCTCTACCGACAAATATGATTCGGGAACCGGCTGGCCCAGTTTTACACAACCCATTGATAATGGTGTGCTCACCGAAAAGCAGGATCGCAAATTATTTATGGTAAGAACGGAAGTGCGTAGCCGCTTCGCCGACTCGCATTTAGGTCACGTGTTTAATGACGGTCCCGCTCCCACCGGCAAGCGTTACTGCATCAATTCCGCCTCACTGCGTTTTATTCCTGTGGAAGACCTGGAAAAGGAAAACTACGCAAAATACCTAAACCTCTTCAATAAGTGATTTGCGTAAAAAAATAAGGCCGCAATAGTGCGGCCTTCTCAGTCAGAATAACCATACGGGATTACTGTTAGCGCAGACAGTCCTTGTTCTAGCTTGTTCTTCTCCGCTGTATGGTTCTTTAATACTCAGCGTGACCGCTTGCTAAGTATTAAAACATAAAACCGAAGTTGAGCCCGGCAATCCATTCCACCTCCATTTGCGGTCCATACAGATTCTGGTATATCGGCATGGTGAACTCCGCACCAACACTGGTCATTTGCGGTGTTTCGTATTTTACGGCAACGCCAAGATCGAGACGACGCCCGCCATAGTTGGCAGCATCGGTCGCTGGCGACATATTGATATTGAGTTCTGGATCTGCTCCTGAAATTTGACCGATCTCTCTAAACTGTAAACTCGCTTCACTGTTAAACGTATTGGTAAAGTTCCAGCGTACCCAGCCATCCAGTATCGATTTGTCACCCAGTGTGTAATCATTATCATTAGTACCGGTACGCAAGGTGTATTCATATTTTGCGCCCCACACCAGCTTATCCCTGGAATCTTCATAATCCACACCCATTATGACGTCATAGGTTCCGGATCCCAATTGCATACCGTAAGGATATTTGAAATCGCCCGAACCGCCAGATCCCATAGGACCTCGTTCGTCAATACTGCCGGTCGGAAAGCTCATGCCCACGGTAAAACCCAGATTATAACGCCAGGGTGCCTGCACGGTAAGAATAGTGTCTGCGATACCGCTCGTTTCCATGGTCGAAGAGGCACCGTTTGGCCTTTCAATCATACCCATCTCGTTTGACATGTAGTGCGCCATTAACATCACCATGTACCTGGTAGTATGGTACATCAACATGAACATGTGCATATCCATGGTCATGTCAGTGGGCGACATAGCATAGTCATATTTTGCGCCCGGACCGTTGTAGATGATTTCTTCAGGCGAGACTTTGTTGGTTGTATCTAGGCAACAATCCATCTGCATGTGTTCATACTTGTATTCGGCCATCCACATACCGCCGCCGCCATGGCTATGCTGTGAATGATCAATACTGCTGCCATCGGCCATCAATGTACCATCCGGCATCAGATGATAACCTTCAGGTGCTTTGGCCTTGCTGGGATTGTTCGCCATAACGGTACCGTCAGGCATAGTGTGATAGCCGGGCGGAATCTGGCCGCCAAAATCATCCAAGGTTGCCGCAGCAGCCACCTTGGTAGCTGACGCCATATCCGGTAAATCATCATCCAGCCGTTTTAAGATACCGCCTTCCGTTAACCGGTATCCGTCAGGCGCCACCGCCTTAGATGGATTGTTTGCCATGATGTCACCGTTGGGCATGCGATGAAATCCTGGTGGAATTTCCTCGATATCCGAACTTGCGGTCATGGTGTGCGCAGCGCTTTCTGAGTCTGCCGCACTACTCTCTTCTTTTTCCAGAATGCCGGTGCTTGAAATGTGATACCCCGGTGGTGGCATCGCTACAGTAGGATCAACCACCTGAATGTCGCCATTAGGCAGACGCTGAAAACCTGCTGGTACTGCCATTTCAGCTGCGTCAGCAATGCCGATATGCAACAACATGCCCGTGGCACTTATCACAAAAGCCAGAAATACCTGTCTGTATGAAAATTGATTACGGGTAAAGAACGCCATACTTGCCCCCACTATTTAAACTTATTTATTCTACTTTTTGCGGCCTGCCTGGCCGCTTCTTCTTTAAGATAACAGCCCCGACAACCGGCCGGGACTGTTATCTATTCCTTGTTATTGATTCTGAACGAACCATACATGGTGCATGGACATACTGCCAGATGACATATGCTGATCCCAGACTATTCCAACCCCGCCATCACTGTTAATGGCTATACTGACGTCGCCCGCATAATTGCCGGCACTTAGATCATAAGATGCCAACAACTGAGGTTCAGCCATCCAGGAAGTACCCATCAGGGCGTGATTGACATAGACATTCTCAGTGTTCGTTGACGTATCAACGCCAGTCCATACAGCATACGCGTTGCCTTCAGTATCCAGCACAAAGTCGAGGTTTCTTTCAATGTCTGACGTACTGCCACCGACGTCTGATGGAGCTTCAACATGCCACATCATCATGCTGGAGCCTGGATCCTGCATGTAATGGATCATCGCGGTTCGATAACGATAGGTATAAGTACTACCCATATCAACCCGCTCTCGCCATGCTGCCATAAAGTGATTGTCTCCACCGGCAATGATTTGAACATCACGACGACTCACAACGTCAACACCATCTCCAGGTACCTTATGATTGATGTTGGTGTGCTGAGTCCATGAACCGCTGTTATGCAGCACGTAGGCATCGATCTGATCATTATTTTTTGCCACGAGTACCACTTTATTTTCCCCGTGAGAAGCTGCTTCGACTGTGCCGTCGGATAGATTGGCGGGCCCATCCATCTCTGCAGACCATCCACCTCCCATGGGTGCAAACGTCGCCATCTTCATCGCAAATCCTGAACTGTTAGGGTCATTGATCAACCAGGCAACCGACACGTTACCGGCACCATCCACTGAATGAGGCGTAATTACCTTCTGCGCAGCCACAGTGAGGATTTGGGTTGCCTCCCACGTAGATCCCATCAGGTGTTTGGCCTTAATCCTGATATTGAAGCTGTTCTCAACGCTCTCATGCCACACCAATGTCACCATACCCGATGGGTTGGTAGTCAATTGCATATTTTTGCGGCTCATTCTCGCAGACACTTCCGGAACCTCTATTCGACTCCAGCCAGCATCAGGCAGGTAACGGGCGAGATACAAGTTATCTCCATCGCGTATCAAACCATAGAGATTACCCAGTGTGGGCACCGCATCGATAGCTTCAACCACTGCAGCACTGGATAAACCATCCATAACAGTACTGTTCATCAAAATATTGAACCAGCTATTGTTATCAACACTTCTAACAATCTGGTTGTTTACAGTTCTTATGGATGTGCCGTCATTGTAACTGCGATTCTTCATTGCAATTCGAATTGCCGTACCACCTACATCATCCTTCACAACCTGAGGTCCGTAGATGCGGAAGCTATTGGTAGTATGCATCATCTGAACGGCCAGTACCGGCGTAGTCCAGTTGGTATTCACCGGAACATCATTGCCACCGGCATTGGGATCCGTGGTACCTGGATCTGTTCCAGGATCTGTCCCCGGATCTGTTCCAGGATCTGTCCCCGGATCAGTACCAGGATCGGTCCCCGGATCACCTGGCTGTGCATCGGCAATGGCTGTCGCTCGTGCGTTGCGCATAATCTGGAAGGTATCGTTCATGCCATCTGTTGACATCTGCACCCATAAAGTCATGGGAACATTGTTTACATCAAGCTTAACTTCCAGTGCTGACACACTGCCATCCGTGTTCGCAACAGTTGCAATCAACTCTTTTTGCGACCAGGTAGCATTCATACCGATCTTGTGACTGGCAATAATATTACTACCCGTACTGTAGGTTTCTATCCAGTTAAGAGTTGCTTCGCCACCGGCGCTCAGCGTGGCATCAATGGCAGTAACATCTGCAGCCATCCAGGCGTGAGCAACATGTTCAACAGCATGCCAACCCATTCCCGGCATGTAATGTCTCGCCATGACCATATTCATCTGGCCACTGCTATTACTGGCAGACATCGCAGAATCGCGTTCTACCCAGGCCACATAAATATCACCGGCCGCATTGGTTGCATAGGCAGGAGCCATCGGCATGGAAGATGTAGTCGTCGGTTCATCCAGGCGAACTGGATCAGTCCAATCTCCCGCTTCGGTATAACCAGAGGCAAATACCTGGTTCATCATACCCATCATTCCGGTTTGCTGATGCAATATAACCTGCAGATCTGAAGTGCCCGATCTACCGACCGCAATACCAGATGCCAGGTTATCTAATGTCAAGCCTGTTGCATTCACTTCCGAAACAACACCCCAGGTATTAGTCGCAGTATCAAAAGTAGCAGTCTGTAGCGACAGAACACCCGCATGCTCTTCCAGCCAAACGGTGCGAATATTATCTTGACCATCCACAGTCGCTAACAGGAAATGATCCACAAGATTAAACGCATTGGTCATATCCATACGATGCAGCTGTACGGCAGTGGACCAGGTGTTAAATGCAGTGCGTTCATAAACACTGAGACCAAATCCGCCCATCATGTGTGTTTGCGCTAACAGATAGGATTGACCTGTAGAGTCTGTCAGGATCCTGGTCGCATGACCTTCGTCGAGTTGTGCTGTACCCATGAAATGGGTCGTACCACTCATTTCCATCAACTCACTAACTAGAGTCATGCCGTTGTAGTTCCAGGTTGCGAGACCCATAGCGTTCATCACGGGATTAGCGGCAAACTGAGTATCCGTAGCAGCACTGTTATAACCTGTCGGCTTCATCATGGCATCGTTGGGATCAGTCCAGTTATAAGAACCGTTACCATCAGATATGCCGCGCATGACGGTGATATCCGATTGGGTAAACTCAAACGTTGTGGGATCAAGCTCGGACAAAGTTAACCAGCTTGCGTATAGATCTCCACTGTCTGTAACTCCCAATTTTAGAGAAGTAACTTCAGCTTCACTGCTCGACATCAACTGACTTGATGTCACGGTGTCTGTGGTTCCCCACAATCCACCAACAACATTTGGATCTGAGCCCGGATCAGTACCCGGGTCGGTGCCGGGATCGGTTCCTGGGTCTGTACCCGGATCAGTGCCGGGATCGGTTCCTGGATCTGTACCCGGATCAGTGCCGGGATCAGTTCCTGGATCTGTACCAGGATCGGTACCCGGATCCGTTGGCGCAGTACCTGAGGGTAAAGTATCGCTGATGTTTACACTTCGCTGCACCAGGTTGGTAGTGAACATCGTCATGCCGCCCATGCTGCTTTCGACGTTCCACACAATAACTGGCGTGCCGTCTTCGTGGATTTTACCTTCCAGGTTGCGAACCAGTGTGCCGGCTGCATTGTTGGCCACCAGTTCTTTCATGGCCCACACACCACCCATCGGCTGCAGGGCATTGAGGATACGAACACCATTGGCATCCGTTTCGGTCCAGTAGGCCAGCGCGTCACCGTGATGATTCAGGGCAATACCCAGATCGGCAATCGTCGCACCCATCGCCGGCATCGCCACGTTTTCCGGTGCACTCCAACTACCGGTACCGGTAGTCGCATCAACACTGAAGCGCATGGACTTGATGTGCGTCTCACCCATATGGTTTTCCACCCATGCCACCAGGTGCGCGTTGTGGTATACCGCGTATTGCACGTTGCTGAGCATGGTCATTGCGCCCATCACATCGCGGCGCGTTGGGTGATGCCACATTGTCATGGCTGCATCGTAATCCATGGTCCAGATCGCTTCATCATCCGCGGTATCCACGAACATTGACAAATGTACATTGGCGTTGCCGTGTTCACCCGAAGCATTCACCGAGTGAACGGATGGCAGATCAATGCCGTGGGTATCACCAGCTGAATCGAGAATTGCTGATGCTGTACCCCATGCACCGGCGGCGGTATCATACACCGCCGTCATCAGACGCGTATTACCTGCCTGGGTTTCTTTCCACACCGCGCGGATGTTGTGATTGCCATCAATGATGGTTACCAGGTCATCATGCGCCATGCTGATGGCATTGGCTGCATCCATACCCATGCGATGTAATTGCACCGGGCCAGCCCAATCGTTCAGCGTATTACGCGTATAAACATCCAGGCCAAAGCCATTCATCATGTGGCTTTGTGTCACCAGATAAACACCGTTGGCATCCGGCAATATGCGTGGCGCATGGCCTTCACCGATAGCGGCCGTACCCATGAAATGCGGTGTACCCGCCATTTCCATAAACTCACTGATGGTTAACTGGCCGGCATCATCCCATAGGGCATAGCCTTCCATGCCATTGCGCGCAGCAAATTGCGTCATGGCCGCGGTTGCCGTGATACCCGCAGGTGCCATCATCGAGTCATCAGGATTCGTCCAGCCATAACCCGTGGTGGGATCATTCATGCCACGCATGACTTTCAACACTTCGCCAGTATCCGACGTATTGGTCCAGCTCAGGAACAGCGTATCCGTATCCACGACTTCCAGCTTGTTATAAGCAACACCCGGATTGGTGGCCGGATCGAAATGAGCCATCGTCATTTGACTGGATGTACCCCAGTAACCACTGACGTAATCCGTATTCGGTTCAACGATGCCCGTACCTGTACCCGGGTCGGTGCCGGGATCGGTTCCTGGGTCTGTACCCGGATCAGTGCCGGGATCAGTTCCTGGATCTGTACCAGGATCGGTACCCGGATCCGTTGGCGCAGTACCTGAGGGTAAAGTATCGCTGATGTTTACACTTCGCTGCACCAGGTTGGTAGTGAACATCGTCATGCCGCCCATGCTGCTTTCGACGTTCCACACAATAACTGGCGTGCCGTCTTCGTGGATTTTACCTTCCAGGTTGCGAACCAGTGTGCCGGCTGCATTGTTGGCCACCAGTTCTTTCATGGCCCACACACCACCCATCGGCTGCAGGGCATTGAGGATACGAACACCATTGGCATCCGTTTCGGTCCAGTAGGCCAGCGCGTCACCGTGATGATTCAGGGCAATACCCAGATCGGCAATCGTCGCACCCATCGCCGGCATCGCCACGTTTTCCGGTGCACTCCAACTACCGGTACCGGTAGTCGCATCAACACTGAAGCGCATGGACTTGATGTGCGTCTCACCCATATGGTTTTCCACCCATGCCACCAGGTGCGCGTTGTGGTATACCGCGTATTGCACGTTGCTGAGCATGGTCATTGCGCCCATCACATCGCGGCGCGTTGGGTGATGCCACATTGTCATGGCTGCATCGTAATCCATGGTCCAGATCGCTTCATCATCCGCGGTATCCACGAACATTGACAAATGTACATTGGCGTTGCCGTGTTCACCCGAAGCATTCACCGAGTGAACGGATGGCAGATCAATGCCGTGGGTATCACCAGCTGAATCGAGAATTGCTGATGCTGTACCCCATGCACCGGCGGCGGTATCATACACCGCCGTCATCAGACGCGTATTACCTGCCTGGGTTTCTTTCCACACCGCGCGGATGTTGTGATTGCCATCAATGATGGTTACCAGGTCATCATGCGCCATGCTGATGGCATTGGCTGCATCCATGCCCATGCGATGCAATTGCGCGGTGCCCGCAGCCTCAGACCAGGTATTGAAGCCAGTTCGGGTGTGCACATTCAAACCAAAGCCATTCATCATGTGAGCTTGCGTCACCAGATAGACTGATGTGCCGTCTACTAGAAAACGCGGCGTATGCCCTTCCGTGACAGTCGCCATAGGCGGCATAAAATGCCCCATGGTACCCATGAACTCACTAATATTTAGAGCGCCACCGGCACTCCACAGGGCATAACCATCACCATTAGAACTATTCACAGTGAATTGCGTCTCGGTGGCATCCGCCGTGATACCGATCGGTTGGTACATACTGTTTTCAGGATCACTCCAGACATAGCCAGCGGTAGGATCATTCATACCACGCATGACTTTAAGCTCTTCACCGCTAGTCGACGTCTTGACCCAGCTTAGGAACACTGTATCCGGATCGGCAATCGCAAGTTTCTGGTAAGCAATAGCCGGATTCGTTGCCGGATCCTCATGTGCCATTACTAACTGACTTGCAGCCGCCCAGTAGCCACTGGCGTAATCCGTACCAGGTTCTACTGTACCTGTGCTGGGATTAGTTCCGGGATCAGTGCCGGGATCGGTACCTGGATCAGTGCCGGGACCGGTACCTGGATCAGTACCTGGGTCAGTTCCTGGATCGGTACCCGGATCAGTTCCAGGGTCGGTTCCTGGATCGGTACCGCCTGTATTTCCGGTATCAGTAATGTCAGCGGAACGACGACTTAAATGTGTCGTGAAAGTTGTCGAATTCGCTGAGTTCTCCATTACTGTCCAGACAATCCAGGGGGTACGGTCTTCACGCATCGCCACTGACAACGCATGCACCATGGTGCCAGCGCCGAACGATGCGATTAATTCTTTATGAGCCCATGCCGTACCTGGAATCTGTAAACTGGCACCTATACGAATATTATCCGTCGCAGTTTCTACCCAGGTTGCTGCTGCATCGCCATCATGATTCAGGGCCAGATTAAGATGACTTATAGTTGCGCCAGCATCCGGTGCAGCCACATCTTCCACCGCACCCCAGCCAGCGACCGAATCAAAACGCAAGGACTTGATGTGTGTGTCACCCATATGGTTTTCCACCCATGCCACCACGTGCGCGTTGTGGTACACGGCATATTGCACATTGCTAAGCATGGTCATGCCGCCCATTTCATCCCGGCGCATCGGATGACCCCACGCAGCGCCATCAAAGTCCATGGTGTAAATGGCTTCGTCATCGTCGGTATCCACGAACATCGCCACATGCACATTGGTATTACCGTGTTCTCCGGAAGCACTAAAGGAGTGAATAGTAGTAAGGTCAATACCGTGTGTATCACCGGTGGAATCCAAAATCGCAGAGGCTGTACCCCAGGCACCGGTAGCGGTGTCATACACCGCCGTCATCATGCGCGTATTACCGGCCTGGGTTTCTTTCCACACCGCTCGGATGTTGTGATTGCCATCGATGATGGTTACCAGATCGTCGTGACCCATGGCGATAGCATTGGCTGCATCCATGCCCATGCGATGCAATTGCGCGGTGCCTGTAGCCTCAGACCAGGCATTGAAGCCAGTGCGGGTATGCACATTCAAACCAAAACCATTCATCATATGGCCTTGCGTTACCAGATATATTGATGCGCCATCAACCAAAAAGCGTGGCGTATGCCCTTCCGCGACGGTCGCCATAGGCGGCATAAAATGCCCCATACCACCCATGAATTCACTGATGTTGAGGTTACCGCCGGCACTCCATAAGGCGTATCCATCACCATTGGATTTATTGACAGTGAATTGCGTTTCTGCGGCATCCGCACCAATACCGATCGGTTGGTACATAGAACTATCAGGATCACTCCAGCCTGAGGCATTGTTTCTCATCACCTTGAGCTCTTCACCTGTAGACGACGTATTACTCCAACTCATAAAAACGACATCCTGCCCATTACCATTATCCGCTACATCAAGCTTTAATGACTGAATGCCAGGATTATTGGCGTTTTGGTCGGACACGGACACAACTTGTTCTAATGAACCCCAGTAACCATCGATAAATCCACCAACTAAACCTGTATTCGGATCGGTGCCAGGATCGGTTCCCGGATCTGTACCTGGATCGGTTCCGGGGTCTGTGCCAGGATCCGTACCTGGATCCGTTCCCGGATCAACACCATCCACATTTCCGGTATCCGTAGCATCAGCCAGGCGACGGCTTAGATGAGTGATAAAAGTAGTATTACTTCCTGAACTTCCCATTACAGTCCAGACAATCCAGGGCTTCCGGTTTTCACGCATTGTGACTGCCAGCGCGTGTACCATCGCGTCAACACCAAGCTCGGCGATTCTTTCCTTGGTTGCCCATTGGGCGGAACCCGCCATCTGCAAACCGGTGGCTATGCGAACATTTGCAGTACCGGTTTCTAGCCACGTAGCAACGGCATCACCTTCATGATTCAGTGCAAGTTTTAGATGACTGACTGCCGCACCCGCTGAAGGCGTAGCAACCTCTGCTACTTCGCTCCAAGTACCGGGATCAGGATCGGTACCCGGGACAAAACGCATTGCCTTGATCGAAACGGTTCCCATGTGTTCTTCCACCCACGCTATGACATGAGCGTTGTGGTACACCGCATATTGCACGTCGCTGAGCATGGTCATGTTGCCCATCACGTCACGGCGCATGGGATGCCCCCACGCAGCGCCATCAAAGTCCATGGTATAGATGGCTTCGTCATTGGCCGTATCCACAAACATGGCTACATGCACATTGGCATTGCCGTGTTCGCCGGATGCACTAAGGGAATGAATTGAAGCAAGATCAACACCGTGAGTATCGCCGGCGGAATCAAGAACCGTTGATTCAGTGCCCCACGCACCAGTTGCAGTATCATATATAGCAGTCATCAGGCGTGTAGCACCCGCTTCTGTTTCAATCCATAGGGCGCGAATATTGTGATTACCATCGATGATCGTCACCAGGTCATCGTGCCCCATGGCCATCGGATTGGCGGCATCCATACTCATGCGATGCAATTGCGCGGTGCCCATAGCATCTGACCAGATATTAAATGCACGAGGTGTCGTATCACGGGTATGCACATTCAAACCAAAGCCACCCGTCATATGAACTTGTTTAACCAGATAGACTTTTGCGCCGTCTATCAGGAAACGCGGCGCATGGCCTTCAGCAACAGTCGCCATGGGTGGCATGAAATGGCCCATACCGCCCATGAATTCACTGATATTAAGATTGCCGCCGGCGCTCCATAAGGCATAACCATCGGCATTAGATTTGTTCGCCGTAAACAAGGCATCTGCGGCACCCGCAGTCATGCCAACCGGCTTATAATTCTGGTCATCTGGATCAGTCCAGTTCCCACTAGTAGAACTGTATTTCATAACTTTGAGTTCTTCACCAGCGGATGATGTGTTGGCCCAGCTTAAGAAAACTGCACCTTGCTCACTGCCGTCATCGGCAGCTTCAAGTTGCAAGGACTTCATGCCTGGATTACTGGTGTTATCGCCGGAAGAAGACACGACTTCCTCTGACGACCCCCAATACCCAACGATAAAGCCGTCGACTAAATTGGTATCTCCCTTTTGCTGCTCTTGACTGCCATTTCCACCATTACGCTCATCGTAAGGCTTTGGCTCTTCCATACAGCCACTGAGAAAGAAAATTATTGATACAACGATAGTGATTAGCTGCATTTTCAATAATGCAGCCAAAGAGAATTTGCTAGACATGTTAATAAACCCCCGATTGCTACGCCGCCCTACTACACTCCAAACCAGTTACGGCATTCCATACCTTGATTCTGCCGACCTGCCGTTTTTATATGCGGTTCGGACAGAACTAACTGGCTAATATTTTTATTTATGAATTCCAGCTGGCAAAACATCGCCAACTGTCAGTCAAAACGACTGATTAGATCAACAACAAGGAAGGCGGTGCACGAGATTGGTAAGGAAGTTCCCCAAACCTGATAATTTGCGGAGCGAGATATACATCT
>JGI2160J19893_10000122_pt1 | contig 25405 bp, 30 predicted proteins | sample DeeMarSeWOR28_12_FD_19893 | JGI IMG/M metagenome (IMG submission 19893)
GGGACCGGTTGTGCACCGCCGCCTACGAGCTGCTGGGCTATATCAGTTTTTTCACGGTGGGTTCCGATGAGGTTCGCGCCTGGAGCCTGAGACAGGGTGAAAGTGTGCTGGCAGCGGCCGGCACCATTCATACGGATTTAGCACGGGGCTTCATCCGGGCGGAATGCTTCTCATATGATGATCTGGTAGCGCTTGGATCTGAAAAGCGGGTTAGCGAAAAAGGGTTGCTGCGGCTCGAAGGCCGAAAATACGTCGTTCAAGATGGTAACGTTCTGAATATCCGGTTTAATTTATAGGGTCTAAAGGTTCTGCCTTCCGGTTTCCCTGGCTAAATCCACTGCTATGTTTTCTGCCGAATCTGCTTCTAATCGCCTGCCAGCAACACTTCGGCTTTGTCAACCAGAACCTCCTGGAGCTTTTTGACATGATTGTTCTCTTCGGAAATGATTCTTGAAATGTTTTGCAGGGTGTCATTATCTTCGATAAAGGGAACCAGCGTCTCGTAAAACAGGATGGTGTCTTTTTCAAATTCGATAAAAATACCGATCAAATCCTCAAGCCGCTTCACCCTGGAAAAGTCCACATCCTGGTGGGAGAAACTCTTTTCACCCAGCATCCCGCCGAATACCTGCCGGCTCATCTCTTCCATAAAAGGATTGATTGAACGGGATGCAAAATTATGCTTCAACTCTAAAAACCAGCGCCTGTGCTCGGCCTCTTCATCTGCCATCCATGTCAGTAAAGAGACAAGATCGGGCTTTGTGACCCTGTCGACCGCATCGCGGTATACCGATTCACCATTTTTTTCCAGCTGAACCGCCAGATCCAGAATTTCATGCACGGAAAACATCGGCTTCCTCTTTGCCTGGTATTTTTTTGGACCGTATAAGATGTATCAGCGCTTGAAAGGGAATGCAACGAAAAATCAGGAAGAATTAAAACGCACCATAGCAAAACCCCGCCTTCCATCGCATGATGGACAAACGGGGTTTTGGGCTTCGATCGAAATCAGTCAGATTTCAGCTTTTGTTCGTCGAACAGCAGCTTCCCCCGGAAGACGGATTCTGGCTCAGCTGTTTGAGCTCGCTGTCATAAATTGTAATCTTTGACAAAACCCGGGCATTATTAAACCAGGCCCGATACTGATTTTGCTTTTCCAAATCACCGGCAGCACCTGCAAATACCTTTTCATCCAGATAGCGGCCCAGAAGCACGCGATTTTCAAACTGTTTCATGAAATAATCAAAAGGATACCCGCTTTTTTCCAGAGAGGCTTTCAGGCCTTCGCGGTCGAGGTTCTTCTGGTCCATAAACTGTGCAAACTCCCTGTCCACGATCTCAGGGTCAATCCGGTATCCGGCACGCCGAATCTCCTGCATCTGGATGCCTTCATTGATCAGGCGTGAAACGACCTGGGTTTTAATGCTGTCCAGCAAAATCTTTCCCTGGTCACTGGCGAAAACATTTTCACCGTAGGCCTGCTCATAGCGCTTTTTGGCAAACGCCAGTTCTGTGTTGAAATCCGACCGCGAGATGTCCCATTCGTTGACAGAGGCAATGTATAATTTGGCGCGCGAGGCCGCCAGGGACTCCTCTTGCCTGATCTGGTCGGCGGTCAGTACCTGCCTGACTCTGGCCGGATATCCGCTGGCGGTGATCGATGAGGCCAAGGCGCTGACGTCCTTGATTTCGCGGCTGTCATAATAAACTTCGGTGATACCGCCGGCAATGTCGACGATGATATCCTGAATGCCGGTATAGCCGGCCAGACTGGATTTGATGGTGGCAATGCAGCCGGAGCAGGACATATTGTCGACCTGGAAAACGACTTTGGCCGAATGGGAAGTGATTTCAGTTTTGGTCGCTGCCGCAGCTGCCGGTGCGGCGGTGGCCGGATTGTTCACTCCGGCCTGATCGGCAGTTTCAATGGTGGGGGCCGGATAGGAACCGGTTGCGGTGCGGTCGGATTTCTGGGCCTGAACCCGATTTTGCGTAAAAACAAATATCCCCGCAAGGATTAGCGCCAGCAGCGGCAGGGCAACAACGATCTTATTGGAAGCGATCCATTTTGCAAATTTCATCTTTATTAAACCTCCGTTTCGCATTGTATGAGTCTTCTTTTTGGATAAAGTTTGACTTTATTATATCCGACTAAAACAGTCAAGTATAATCCGCTGACCCGCAAGCGGACTTGCGGAGGAAATAAAAAACCCCATTTCTTTAAGAGAGAAATAGGGTTTTATTGATCCGGGAGGGAAAACCAGCAATCCCAGCAAAATAAAGCGCAACCTGCCATGCAATCGCGATCGGGTCAATTCATCTCCCGCCCGGCACCCTCGAGCTTAAATCGGGAAATCGCCACAGGACTATGCGGTGAATAATTGTAGGAGACCGTTACCGGTAAGTTATTGCCCGACTCATCGGCAATCATTGAGAGGCCTTGGCAGGAAAGCAGGCGGCGGTTGCCCAGATGGCACTCGGCCTCTATTCGGGGCGCAAACAGCCTGAGAAACCAGTTGTCGAGTTCAATGCGAATCCACAACCGGTCGTTTTCAAGTTTGCTTAAAGATACTTTTGATACGGCTTCTAGTCATCTATAACTGCATGCTTTACTCTAGTACTTAAGTATTAAGCGAATAACACTTTAGCATTAAGAAAGGCTTGACCCAAAATTAGCGACTTTTTTCCATATATTTGCAATCGGCAGCTTCATCTATTTTTTAACCAACCCCATGTATTTATTATATATTTTTCTATATTTTAATTTTGGCATATGACTTGCTCATCTAACATCTGAATTCCAATTTTTATCTTTTTTGATTGCCGCTGAATTGAAATGACCGGGTACATGAGAGAATTGGCGCAAGCCTTTAAAAGTAATCGTTTTGAGACATGCTGCTGAGGAGATAAGGCATGAACGGATTCCATGAAAAAAGGTCTGATAACCGCAACGATTTTAAATTGCCGGTTACGGTGGAAGATTTGAAGGGTATTATCTACAGAGCCCGAATGGTTAACTACAGCAAGAACGGCTTATACCTTGAAACGGATTGGCTGTTGCAGCCGGGAGCTGAGATATATATCGAAATGGAAAAATCACTCAATGCATCTAATCCTTTCGATCTGCCTGAACGCTACCGGTCGCTGATATTATGGCGTACCAAATTGGAAAACGCCTTCTACAGCTACGGATACGGGGTTAAACATACACCGGATGCAGATATGCAGGCCCCTCAAATCCGGGTACTGCAGGAAACCAAAATCAGCGAAGATTTGAGGAAGTATCCGCGAAAGCATTTTTCTCATTCCGTTTTTTTCACTTCGCAAAATGGATACTTTGAGGGCCTGATCAACAATATCGGCAAAAACGGCATTTTCATCGAAACACCGGATAATTTCACTGTCGGACAGGTCGTCAGACTGGTCATTCCGGGAACCAAAATTGATAACGGTACGATGCTAAAAGGCGAGATCCGGCATCGAAACAAAAAAGGAATCGGAATACAGTTTAAAGGGGTATTGAAGGCCGAGTCTAAGTCCAGCCCGTCGTTTAAAACAAAATCCCTGATGTAAAGACACGGCAGAACAGGCCGCATTGATTTATATCTTGGGGGGATAAGGAATTTATGATGCGAATCCTGAAGATTATCTTATTTCTTTTGCTCTTCTGCATAGCTGTCGATGACGTTAATAGTGCCACATTTCAATCAGACTCTGACCGTTTCGGTCCAAGAGCGAAGAGAACCGAAATGTCTAGCTATGATTTCCGAATTAATGTCATCGAGCATGACGGCATATTGATCGATTCGGTTTCCATAACCGACCGAAACAAACAAAGGCCTTTCGCGCCGTTTGACAACGGCGGCCATTTGCTTTTCACCTCGAAAAATGTATTCCTGGATGTCACCAGAGGCACAATCGAGATGAACCTTCCGGCCGGCAGGGGAAGATTGATCAGGCTGGTAGCCGGTGCCGCCAGTCATATTGAATTCGAACCGCATTCCTCCACCATCACCACCTCTATTTCGAACGCCGCTGCGGTGACAGCCATTCTTGAAGGCATCGAGTTTCCCATTCTGCCCGGTGAAACGGCCCGCTTTATTGAAACCCATATTATGCCGGCAAATGCAAATGCTGTGTTCAGTCCCAGGACGACGGGAGTCATCCCGGTGGCCATATTCGGCAGCGCCTACCTGGATGTGAATCAGATAAAAATCGAAAGCCTGTTGCTGGAAAACCCCGGATTAAAGGTGTCGGCAACATCCGGCCGCCCGGCGACCATCGGTCATCTTAATAATGATTCATATCCGGATCTCATCGTCGAGTTTGAAGGAAATAAAAATTATCCGAACGGCAATTTCAACTATGCCATTCTTAAGGGCCGGTTGTCCGACGGCACGTTTATCAATAGCATATCGCTTTGGGATTTAAAATTTTAAAATCCCAAACCTATGGGTAACGGCTAAAACAAAACGGCGAAGCAGTGGCCATCGTCTGCCGGGCTTTTTAGGCCTGCCAATGTCTGCGGCTCCTCGATTTCTCTACCATTCGCTGATCAGCCGCCTTTTCACATCACTCCATTTTAACTCCAGGTTCTTGACGGCATCGAAAGCCAGTTCGAGATGCGATTCCATATATTTTGAAAAAATCTGATTCTGCTTTTTCTTATCTTTTATGCCTCTTCTTTGAAGCGGCATATCGGAAACCAGCATAATGGATCCAATCGGAACCCCGTAATTGTAAGCCACCGAAAACAAGGTGGCCAGCTCCATATCGATAGCAAGGATCCGCTGATTGCGTAAATAATCGATAAATTTCTTGTCGAACTCCCACAGGCGCCGGTCGGTGGTATAGATAATACCGCAGCGCGGAATCAGTCCAGCGCGGAATCAGTCCACTTTGACGCACCGCCCCGAGGCAGTAGAGATTTACCGAAGAAGCCGGTATGGCGGGAAACTCTGGCGGCAGATAATGATTGCTGGTCCCTTCGCCTCGAATTGCGGCCGAAGGAACGATAAAATCACCCTCTTCAAGCACATCGTCAATTCCGCCGCACATGCCCAGCATGATGACGGTTTTAAGATTCTCCAGGTAAGCCAGGCAGTTGATCACCAGCGCCGCCTGGGGCGAGCCGATACCAAAATCGATCATCGTACAATTGATATCTTTGGCGTTGACGATGCGAAAATTTCCCTCGGCGTAGGTTCCTTTCGTCTTTTCTTTAAACCGCATGATATATTTTTTGAAATTCGTAATCAAAATATGATCACAGAAATCTTCGATACGGCAGTTGGTATATCTCTCCAGGGTCTGCTTGATGTATTCATGTTCTTTGATCTCCATATTCGGCTCCTCGGGATCTCAATAAACAGAGAAATCCGGTCAAATTCAGGATCAGCCCCGGCTAATCCCGGGGCGGTTTAGACTGCCCGGATTTTTATCTACCACAGGACGGGGTATTAAATCAATTCGGCGACAAATAATTACNAATTTTCCGGTTGGTCCAGCGAATCCTATCATTGAGGTGACGCCAATCCCAATCAAAACGAAAGACCAGGGATGATAAAGACCGGCGCCTGTCCTCTGGCCAATGCGGGCATATTGCCCGGGCCCTCTTGACCTTGGGGCATGCCGGCCCTAACTTAGGTCATAGATGCGGAATATTTATAATGACAAGGGCTGCGTGGTGCAGATAAAGTCAAAGCGTCAAGAAAGCGGTGAGGTGCCCACATGCTGAAAGCAAAAGACATCATGACCAAAGACATCGTTACAGTGACTCCGGAAACCGAAATTGTCCAGGCAGCCGGAATTCTGCTGAAAAATCGAATCAACGGGCTGCCGGTGGTTGATAATACCGGCAAACTGGTGGGCATTCTATGTCAGAGTGACCTGATCGTTCAACAGAAGCGAATTCCCGTCCCTTCTCTGTTCACGCTGCTTGAGAGTTATGTTTCGTTATCTTCTGTCAAACGGATCGATAAAGAAGTGGAAAAAATCGCCGCCATCACAGTCAAGCAGGCCATGACAGCAAATCCGGTAACCGTCAGCCCGGAAACCGAAATCGAAGATATTGCCGGATTAATGGTCGACCGCAAATATCACACCCTTCCTGTTGTGGACGGCGGCAGGCTGGTCGGAATCATCGGCAAAGAGGATGTATTGAAAACCCTGTTGAGCTGAGTGCCGGTATACGCGGCCGAAGAAAAACGTTCGAATCCCGTAGCGATTTTTAACAACCATTATAAATTATCACGTCGAGCGTGGAGGTTTTCATGGCAATTAAGGTGTTGATCAAAAGACATATTATCGTTGGCAAAACCAATGAAGCTCTGGAATTGCTCAATACGCTTCGAAGCCAGGCGATGAACCAGCCGGGATATATTTCGGGTGAAACGCTGGTCAACCATTTTGATGCGCGCAGTATAACGGTCATATCCACCTGGCAGACCATTGAAGATTGGATTGAATGGCAGGATAGCGACGAAAGAGCGGCAACCGAGGCAAGACTTGACAAGATACTGGAAGAAGCGGCCAAGTTTGAAATATATGACCTGGGACGTTCTCCCAAAACCTGATTTGAAGCCATCTCAAAAATGTCTTTTGGCCCCATATCTTTGTTGGTGCCTCGTTTCAAATCCTCGACAACCCGCAGGTTGCCTGCGGTTTGAAACTCGGCCCCGCCGCGATCTGGAACCAAAATCCTATTTTTGAGATGGCTTCAGAAGTGGTTTCAGCCGATTTCTTCTGCACTTATTTCTTTCCCTGATTCCAGGCGGTGAAAAGCTGCCCGGTTTGCATACCCTTACGAATTCATTCCCGCAAATTGAAAAGTAAAACGCCTTTGCGGCCAAGCAGAACATTTCCCCAAAAATCCTTTCCGCTTTTGTCCGGATCTGACAAACATTCATGCTATCCTCTCAACAGTTCGCGGTTGATGATACCGATTCATGGATGATTTCGCCTCACGCAAAGTCGCCAAGCCCGCAAAGAATAGGAATTTTAAATAGAAAGGAAAAAAATGAAGCCTTTTAGAGGTCGCGATTCAACTGATGCCGGATTCGCCTTTAGAAATACCGTCTGGGCATTCCCATACCTTGCCGTCATGGGACTGATCTGGGGCTATCTGGCAGACGAATCTTCGGGCGCCATCGCCGGTCTGTTGATCGCCGCGGCGCTCAGTGTTCTTCTCGGCACAACCACCACTGTTTTCAGCGAAACGGCGGATGAAAGCGGCATTAAGGCCATTCCCGGCCCGGGAAGAAGAACCGCCGGTGTGCGCGGGCAATCGGCCGGGGATCTGAATGTCGTTCGCTACCACAAATTATGCCATCGATTCGATAATGCCCTGATCAAAATCGAGGAGGTCCTCGCCAAAGATCCAGATTTTGTCGAAGCCCTGCTTTTAAAAGCCCAAATTCTATGGGAGGGATTTGAAGACGCCAATGCGGCCAGAGAATGTCTGCTAAAAATTTTTGCAGTGGCGCCCGATAAAAAGGCGGTGTTTCAGCGCTGGGCGCTAAATTTTTATGAAAAGCTACCTGGCGACAAAAATAAGCTTGAGCGCATAAACTCGTTTAAAAAATTGTAGCAATCGAAAGGCAACCATTGCCGCCCGCAAAATGCCGTCGGGATAAATTAATTCAGGGATCGAGAATTTTTCATTCCAATCTTGTCATTCCCGCTCCTGCCTTCGCAGGGGCCGCCTGTAGCGGGAATCCAGAAATGTTTTTGAGTATGAATCCCCGCCTGCGCGGGGACGAGGGCTGGATGCCCGCCTGGCGCGGGCATGACGGTAAAACTTCCCGACCCAGGAATTAATTGGAAGTGGTTTCAAAACCCCGGATCAGGTTTCCCGCTTGAACGCGGGATTGCACCTCTTGATTTTAACAAATTAAGGTGTGCATCAAAACAAGGCGCAGGCCGATCGAGAAAGCGCAGCATCCATGGGTATGTGAGCATTTGTCGGAGGCCTGTGATGCACCTCAGTGTAATAGGGTCGATGCGAATCCAGCTTTGCTGGGCAACGCAGCCATTGAGCCTTAGATGGGGTTTTGAAACCACTTCTAGGTATCATCCGGACAAACGCTGGACCACTCGCTAACCCGGGTACAGCTATCCCGCCGTTCGTCCCTCTGTCTGCGATCCTTTGCGTGTCTTCTTTCCACACCGCCGTTTTCGAAATAATCTGAGTCGTAGACCGCCCGCCTGTCTTCCCCGGAGCGGCGATCCAGGTAAGGATCCCTTACCCTTGCATCTTGCAAAGCCATGGCGTTACCTCCTTTGGATTCCAAATTACCTATATGGTAATCACCAATCTCCGGAATGCAATGGATCAAGCCAGGCATCGATTCCAAGCGCAAGCAACGCTTTTCTCAGACAATGTTTGTAATTTGATCAATTTTACGATACTAAATCGGACAAAAAAAGAGGGGGGACCGACACATGGCCGAAACTTCAAAAATCGTTGATGGATTTCTTTTCATGCCTCCGGCCCTGCGCGCCTGGATCAGCAAAGACATTCCGGAGCAGCCCTTCAGCGGCCAGATCCCATGGACGCCGCTAGGCAAATCGATCCGCGAAACGACCTTCTCGCTGATAACCACCGCCGGCATCAGCATGAGGTCCGATCCGCCTTTCGATATGGAACGTGAGAAAGACGAGCCGGCATGGGGAGACCCGAGTTACCGCGAAATTCCGAAGACAGCGACTGAGCGCGATATCGAGGTCAGTCACCTCCACATCAACACCACCCATATCAAACAGGATATCAACGTCATGCTTCCCCTGACGCGTTTCCAGGAGTTCGAACAGCAGGGCCTTATCGGAAAGCTTGCGCCGACCTGCTATTCGTACTATGGCTTTCAACTGGATCCCACCGCCCTGCTCGATGAAACCATGCCGAAAGTGGCTGACAGAATGCGCCACGAAAATGTGGAAGCCGTGTTGCTCACACCTGCCTGACCGTTCTGCTGCCGGTCCGTGGGACAGGTCGCGCATTATCTGGAAGCAAAAGGATTTTCCACCGTAACGTTAACCAATACACCGGAATTTCACAGGCAGGTCGGCATTCCGCGGGTGGCGGCCATCGAATATCCCTATGGCCGCCCGGTGGGACAGGTTCACGACCAGAACGGGCAAAGACAAGTGCTCATGGCGGCGCTGTCTGTTTTGGAAGATGCCACAGAACCCGGACAGGTCGTTCATCTGCCCTTCACATGGCCCGAAGAGCCCAAAAAAACGGACTGGCAGCCACCGGAAATTTCTCCCATCATAAAATTGAATCTGGATGAGATAAAAAAACTGGGGGCGGAGGCCCGCAAAAAAAAGGTGAGCCCCCACTAGAAAGCGCAATCGTTGACTTTTTATAACGTTCCTCAAGCAAAGTCGCCAAGCCGCAAAGCGTTATACTTTTAAAAGAAATAACTTCTGGTATCTTGGCGTCTTTGCGCGAGGTTCAGCTCCTTGGTTCACCTTAAACTTGTTGGTTTTGTATCGCAGAATTTGAAACCAAACGATTAACCGGATTTTTGAGGACGGAAATGCCCATTGCCAGGATCGAAAAATTGAACATTTATTATGAAATAATCGGGCGGGGGGAGCCTCTGGTTATGATCAGAGGCGTCAGCAGCAATAGTGATCACTGGTATGAACAGGTCCCGGTGCTGTCCAAAAGATTTCAGCTTCTGGTATTTGACAATCGAGGTATCGCTCGTTCGTCAGATCCCGGCGGCTCTTTTTCCACAAAAGACATGGCCGCAGACACCATTGCGCTGATGAATGCGCTGGGGATAAAAAAAGCCCATGTGCTGGGCTATTCTATGGGGGGCATGATCGCTCAGGAAATGGCGCTGGCCTATCCCGAAAAAATAAACAGCCTTATTCTGGTGGCAACGGATTGCGGCATCAGCCTGCGGATCAAAGCCCGGCCGGAATGCTCCAGGCTTTTCAGCGAGATGATCCGCCTGGGCACCAGTGAAGCCAAGACAGCGGCCGCCGCCTGTTTATTCGCCAAGCGAACCTTCGAGAGCAGACCGGACATCATTCAGCGCTATACTGAGGTTTCCTTGCGCTTTCCGGCTTCACAGAAAATCCTCGAAAGGCAATGGGAGGCAATCACCCGGCACGACGCCTGTAGCCGGTTGCAAAACATTGCTGCTCCGACCCTGGCGATCACCGCTTCCGAGGACGTGCTAATCCCCCCGGAAAATTCCAGCGTGCTGGCAGAACGAATTCCGGATGCACAAATGCGCTCGATCGACGGCGGCGGCCATATGTTTGTCATTGAGCAGCCGGAGCAGTTTAATGAAGCCGTGATCGGCTTTCTGAATGGTCTGTCAGATTAAAGGGGACAGAAGACTGGGGGCCGGGGCCAACCAGGCACATTGTGATTTCAACAACACGCAACTGGAAGTCGTTTCACTCACTGAGCAACCAGTTATAAGCTCTGGAAAAGCCCCTCAATGAAAAGGTCGGCTGTTGGGCAATATCCGGATCAGAATCGTATTCAAACTCGATTCTTAGACCGCGTTTCATGGTTTTAATCAACTCACCGTTTCTGAGAACGAAATCCTCCAGACAGTTCGATTCACAGGCCTTTATGGCCGAACGAATCACCAGGGTATCCACCCTGTCAATCCGGTAAGAAAAATATTCAGAAGCAATCTTTTTTTTGGATTTTAAAGTCAGCAGGATTCTATCTTCACCGGCCACAGGCTGCGCCAGCCATAGTGAGCTGATGCCGTCTTTGGCAAAAGTTCCTATTTGTCTGCTTTTTTTGTTTACAGCCGGGTCCATTTCTTCGACCCCTACCCAATCGGCGAACTTGATCTGTTCGGCCGCACAGTTACTATAAGTAACCATTGATCCGATAGCGATGACCACAAAGACCCAAAGCCAATGCACGCCCGTGCGACATCTTGCCATGATAGAGCCCCCTCACCCGCGGTGTTAGAAGTGGTTTCAAAACCCCATCTCCCCGCTTAATGAAGCGGGGCTTTGATGCACACCTTAATTTGTTAAAATCAAGACGTGCAATCCCGCGTTCATGCGGGAAACCTGATCTGAGATTTTGATACCACTTCTAATAATCTATTTTAAATTAGCCCGATGCGTATGGCAAGAAAGAAAATCAGTAAACGCAGGGAACAGGAACGCATTTTTCCCGCTAAAAATCCGATACAAACCCACAATAAAGCTATCTGGAGGAATGGCCTTCCTTCCAGAGCGCTATATAACTTCCTACCGGCGCTTGAACCAACCGATGTATCGGTTCACATTTTACTTTAAATAGAAATAAAACGGGGGGGCGAATATTTTTTGGATATATCGTCTCGAAATTGGCCATGCCCTTGGATATGATAAGATCCGAGGATGCGACCAGGTCCAGGAATTCTTCTGAGACACGATCCCAGTCGATTCCAGCCCCGTCTGATCCCGTATCCGCCACTTCATTAAAAAGATCATCCTGATCGGTGAACTGCAGCTCTTCGCGCGTTAAATCGTTAATCGAAGGTCCGCCTTTTACCACCAAAACGGTATTTCGGGCGCGGGCTTTGATATATTCGTAGAGCCTTATGTCAAAAAAAATTTCACCGGCATTGTCTGTTAGGTATAAGATCCGTCCGGGTTGCTTTTCCAGGAATGCAGCCAGACGATCGATATCATCGTAAAAATATGAGATGCCCGCATTCAATTGTGCCGGAATTTCTGCCAGAGTCTCGGCGGGATTTTTGAAAAAATCGAGACTGTTTCCAAGAATTGCCAGGCTCGCGCGTGCGCGCAGGTCGGACAAATTATCACTTTTTACTTGAGCATAAATCTTGCGTGCCAGCGCCATCTCCCGGGCTTTAAACTGCCGGTAAGGATCTGATACACCGGTGAGGCGCTGAATTTCCCTGAGAATTTTGCCAGCCAGCTGCGGCGAACTCAGGCGGTTGTCTGCGGCCTTTTGCAGAATTTCACGGGTGGCCGCTTCGGCTTTGGCGATCATGCCGGCATCGGTTACGCCGGCTAAAGCGGTTGCACTTTTTGCCAGCGACATCAAACAATCAATACATTGAGGTATGGGGGGCAATGCTTTCATAGGCAAAATAAAAAAGGCACCTCCCGTAGAATTCAAAGAGATGCCCTCATTAGCATGGCAATGCAATTATACTACTGTGACATTGACTGCAGCCGGACCTTTTTGGCCGTCCTCGATGTCGAAAGTCACCTGGTCGCCTTCATTAAGCGACTTGAATCCGGCCGAATTAATACCTGAATAATGCACAAATACATCCGGGCCGTCTTCCTGCTCGATGAAGCCATAGCCTTTGCTGCTATTAAACCATTTTACAACTCCATTAGCCATAATAACACCCTCCTAATAAAAAGTTTTTTTAATGTTTCATGCTGCAGGGTGCCACTTTGACAAATGGATCTTTACCCTAAGATGAAACCGGCCTGCCATTAAACACTGGCCTTTATTATTATTCTGAACGATAGCAAGTTTAAAAAAAAAATCAAGCACATTATTCNATTTTTTTTTNAGAATCAGATANTATAAAAAGGCAACCCTTCAAATAATGAANGGTTGCCTTTATTCAGGTTTAATTCGATCGTTAAACGACTTTCACATTTACCGCATGCGCGCCTTTCGGCCCCTCTTCTATGTCAAAGGTAACCTGATCGCCTTCGTTGAGAGACCTGAATCCTTCCGAATTGATTCCGGTGTGATGCACGAAAACATCCGGGCCATCTTCTTGCTCGATAAAGCCATAACCCTTGCGGTCATTGAACCATTTCACAACACCATTTGCCACAGTGACACCCCCTTTGTTTCTGTAATTGCCATAGTCCCATACTGCAGGATGCCACCACAACGAATGGATCTTTCCTTCAGAATGAAACCCGCCTTGCACGAAACCACAGGCAGACACTTAGTTACTATATAAATTATAAATATTTTTTCTCTTTAAAATCAAGTCATTTATTTAGCTGATCCCTTTTCGGCCGAAGTTTCGGCGTCTAAACCTCCAACGGACCGTCATCAAGTGCAATCCAAAAATCAAGGCGGCGGCAGATTGGGTAAGCCTTTACCCATCATCTGGCGGGTTTGATTCACAACTGCCGGTAACAAATTAAACCATAATTAAAATAACTAGCTGTAATTATTCAGATGTTTTTATTTCTATTTTTGACTTCATATTTTGCATAGATATTGCATCCAACTTTAGACAGCGGAACAGGCAATCATTGTTTTTGTGGGTCCCGATCTGGATTTGGTTTTTCTTTTTTGAGCAATCCTATTTCAAGTGGCGAAAGGTCCGTCCGATGCCCGGCCGGCCAGCAGTCAATATTTACATTTTTAAAAGGAGGATTGGCCATTATTAAAATACTATTGATTATCGTGCTCGTTGCAGCTATCTACTGCATATGGGCAGCCATCGACTGTCTGATAGCCGCTGCCAGAGAAATCGAAATGCCCGATATTGAAGATATCGAGATTGTAGAATAGACAGGGAGGTTTACATGGCCGTATCTGCGATCTTTGATGTGGTGGTATTCAAAGATGGTAATCTGGTGAAAGGCAAAGTTTTAGCCGATGCCTTTCCCATCAAGACGTCTTATGGCGAAATTGTCGTCCAAAAAAAGAATATCGCCAATATCCATATGCGCGGGGTTCAATTTAAAGCCGACCAGATTATCACCCTGGATTTAAATCGATTTAGAGGGACCCTCAAGGAAAAGACGATCCGGATAAAATTGCAGGACGGCCAGGATATTGAAGTCCCCAAGAATAAGATTAATACGATCGTGATGCTCACCAATTTTCAGTCAGCCTGAGTGCAGCACGGATAAAGCCCGCTATTTGAAATGACGTATAATTTTGACCCGGATAGATGGTACGATGACGAGCGCGGCATGATTGAGGCCCGTTTCAAAGCAGGAGAAATCAATTCGCAGCAGTACCAAGATGCCCTCTGCGAACTTTCCCGGCGCTATGATGAAATGCTGCAGCGCCTGGACGGAACGTATCAGATTCCCAAATAGGCGCGACAAAACGGCAGGGTCTGGACAAGCCCCTGTCGTTTGTTTTTTTCAGAGGTTAAACCTTGCCGGCCACCCGTCGCATCTTTGCAAAGGTTTCAAAATCATATTGGGGTTGTCTGGGTTTTCCACGCCTGATGGCCCGAACCGTCTCGACCAGCTGAATGGGCTCCTTCTCATCGTGATCATCATCCGGGAGGTCGGTTATATAGTAATCCACATGATCATCTCGATCATTGGTGATGCAAAAATCCTCTAACTTCTGCAGGTACAGGTCATCAGGCGCCTTGGGTACATTGAATTGATACGGCGCCGTCATGGTAACCATGTCAGATTCATTTCCCAGTTCATCTACCGCGGTGACACCCAATTCAATCGGCCCGCCATTGGGCGTGAAAGGTTTGACATCATCGGGTAAAACAACTTCGGTAACATTTCCCAGCATTACCCATTGGGAATCATAGTTTAACTCACCGTTTTCAGACCAGTACAGCTTATATCCAACCACCTGGGGAGAACTGGATGCGACCCACTTGAGTCTTCTTCTCTTTATCTTGGCCATGCTGTGGCTCCTTATGGACGCATAACAGAATCATTAGATGCCAACAGGCAACATTGCCCAGCGACATGTGGGGCAGAGCAAATGATCTGCCCTTTTTCTCATGCGGCCTGTCAATATGTCGACGGGCTCAACTACCAAACAGGCTTGACCGTGTCAGCATCACGGGGTTCTGAATGTGGATACGGTTCCGGCACAGGAGGTGCATCTTGTGCCTCTCGGAGGGTAATCTCATCACACAGACTTTCGATCTCATCGGCCGCTTTGCTGCCGGGTGCATATTGCATTACAGAAACCCCGGAAGTCATGGCGTCGATATAGGCAACTCGCTGACATAGTTCGGTGTCCAACAAGTCCATGTTGAATATCGATAGTGAATCTCGTGCTTCACGGCCCACCCGGGTTCCCGGTATTTTTCGATTGATCAAGAGCTTCACATCCAGATCGGGGTTTTCGACCCGGGCCTCATCAATGATCTCCAGTGTCCCCTTGCAGGACCAGATGTCTAAAGAACTGGGGCTCAACGGAATTATCGAAAGGTCCGTAATTGCCAATATAGATTTTGTTATGTCGCCGATTGCCGGGGGAGCATCGATCACTAAAAAATCGTGATTTTGTGAGAGTTCTTCGATGTCGCTCTTGGAAAGCGGCTGCGGGCGATGCAGAATTTCAAAAGCATTGTTGTTTTCCACGGCATGCCAGTAACTGGCACTGCCCTGAGGGTCTGCATCAATAAAGACGACATCATAATTTCTCCTTTTCAAACTGGCGGCAACGTTGATCGCAGAAGTGGTTTTCCCAACTCCCCCTTTCTGATTAACAAAACTAATAATCATCTTGGCCCCCCTCTCTAACGAGAATATAGGTGTGAAGGATTGAAATGGTTATGCGCTCACCATCTGAGACAGTTTCCCCCCTTGGCTATTTTTCCATACTTGAGACCGCCTCGATTTTGCCGTCTAACTACCAGGTTCCCATACACCGCCATGCAAAAGCTGTCAATAAGAAAACACACCATATAGTATAAATATGACTTTTTTTGTCAACATATTGTAGCTGATGATTGTGACCGGGTAACGGTTGAAAAACAGAGAGATTCTCAGGGNATCGGNCCTTATTCGGGTTCGCGGTAAAGCGCCAGGACTCCGGAGCGTGCCAGTTTTTTTACACCCATCGGTTCCAGCATTCGGATGAGNGCGTCTATCTTTTGCTGCCCGCCNGTGGCTTCGATAATGAAGTGCGTTAACCCGGTATCCACAATCCGGCCTCGAAAGGTCTCCACGATCCTTGAAATTTCGCTGCGGTCTTGCGGACGAGCCTTCACACAGATCAAGGCCATTTCTCGCTTGACGGCTTCCTCGCCGGTCATATCCCTGACTTTGATCACGTTAACCAGTCGGCGCACCTGCTTCATGATTTGTTCAAGCATCTCCGGATTTGTCTGGGTCGATATGGTAATGCGCGACATTTTTGGATTTGCTGTCGGAGCACCGCAGATCGTTTCAATATTGTATCCCCGACTGGCAAAAAGCCCGGATACCCGCGCAGTCACCCCCGGTTCATTCTCAACCAGCATTGTCAGAATGTGTTTTTCTTTTTTCATTTCTCACCCCCACACGTTGAAAACCACTTGGAAGCATTCCATATGCGAAAACCCCTTTTGTCGGATACAGCCTGTAAAAACCAATTAAGCGCGTGGCAGCAGCTTACGATGCCTGCGCCAATAAAGATACCAAGAATAGTCTTGAAAATAAATGATTCTTGATACATAAAAGAAGAACAAAAGCAAAACGATTTTCGCAAAGCAACTGAAAGGTTCGATGAGATGTTGTCAGAATTTTACAACGAGGTTTTAACGTTCGGTCCTGTGGCAGTTCTGCCGCAAAATCTGAACGACAAATGGATCCAACGGCTTCAGAAAATGGCGGATGATTTTTTAGACAGCAATTTCAACCTGTATGCGTGTACCGATGCACGAGAGATCGGCGATCCCGTGCTGGCCGCCTGTGTTTATGAAATACTGCGATATCAGTATGGTGATAAATATGATCTGACCCCTAAAGAAATGGCAGAAAAAATCGTCATCTTTGCCCTCTCGATTACGATGGAATCGGTAAACAGAAAGGCCGATTTTGGTTTGCGGCCACCCAGCCTCGACAATCTGCTCTCGATGGAGCGGATCCTTTCCTATAAACGCGCAAAACCGGAATTTGTAGAATTGCTCAAAGAAGCCTGTATCATTCGTGAGTCGGACAAAGGCTGGTTTCAGAACATCAAGGAAAAGTTGATTTCAGGGATAAAAGGCAGCTGAATTCTCGCCTGCCTGTTCCTGGAGATCGAACTGAAGGCCCTTCAGAGAGGCGTTGAAATGGTTGACCTTAAAGACACCGTTGATTTTTACTGGGATCCGGTCTGCCCCTGGTGCTGGATCACCTCACGCTGGATGATTGATGTCGGTCGCCAAAAACGGATTGCGGTTACCTGGAAGCTGTTCAGCTTAAAAAAAATCAATGCGGGCCGCGATATACCCGAACACTTTAGTCTATTGCATGAAATGGGCCTGCGGGCTCTGCGGGTAGCCGCTGCGGTGCGCGAAGCATATGGCAATGAAGGTCTGGCAAAACTCTACACGGTGATGGGGACCCGCTACCATCACGATAATGAGGATATCGATGACCCCGCAGTTTTAAGCGAAATTCTAAAAACTTGCGGCTATCCCGGCAGGTTGAAAGCTGCCGTTGAGGACGAAAACTGGGATAGCCGGATTGCCGCGGACATGGACCAGGCGATTGCCAAAGTCGGCAAAGAGGTCGGGGTACCCCTTCTTGTTCTTGACGGCGGTGAAGGGCCGGGCTTTTTTGGTCCGGTCTGCAGCCCGGCACCTGCCGGAAAAGCAGCCGTTGAACTGTGGGATGCAGTCATCATCGCCGGCAGAACTCCCGGTTTTTATGAGCTCAAGCGCAACCGGGAGACGGAACCCCTGTTTGCCGAGCGGCCCAAAATTTGAACCCGCTTCAAAAAGCAATTTGCCTTCGAAGCCGCTGATCCTTTCAACATTTGATTATCGCCAACCATTGACCATGTTAAACTAGAGTAGCAACGCCACTCAAAGGGTGTCGTTTGAGTCGAATATGTATGAATTAAGGAGAAAATACGGCCATGACCGATATACCCAAAAGTGATATTCCCGGCAAGTGTGAAGGCGAATGCAAAGATCGTGTTCGCGGAGGCGAGGAAGACCGCCAGAAACAAATCGCAAAGTCCGGGGTCAAAAGCGCCGATTATTTTCCGAATGCCGCCGGCGCAAAATCCCGCAAAGAACAGCCCGGCTGGCTGGGCGGGCACGTTTAAAAAAAACGCATCCAATCTCTAAGTTAATCCAAATTCGGACGCGGCCGCTCAGGCGGAGTCAAAGTTCCGGCTAAAAATGATATCCAAGGGAGGCATCTGCCTCCCTTTTTTTCATCAGCAGTCGTTCTATGGGTTAAAGCGCTTTCCTNAGAAATAAACACAATACCTTTTTACATAAATCTTTTGACATAACCNGCCGTTGNGCTGAGCAATATGCTCAGGCGAACCGCCAACGAAGGGCGACGCCCAGCGGCATGCCCAAACCGCTGATCATTCATCTCGCTTTGATCGATGTCCAAAAATTTNGATCGCAACGGGGGAAATTGTAAGTACAGGTGTAAACGCCGGGTAAAGTCTGCGGCCCGGTACTCTGCCTTAATCTGCTCGNTGTTNGGGATCATCTTGATTCCCTCCTCAAATTTTGTTCTGCGAATTGTTTTAATATTGATAGGAACCTGATGCTAAAATAACGCTTGATTTAAGTCGTTGGAAGTGGCATATACGACATATTAAAGTTTGATTACGCCATAAGGAGTGTAACGTCCATGAAAAAGATCACCATTTTAGCCATGTACAGAACCATGGCATCGACGGTTGTCGGTCCTTTGGATGTTTTTTACCAGGCCGGCGTCATGTGGAATTATTTCCAGGGCCAGAAACTGACCCCCTACTTTGATGTCAAAATCGTCACCAGCAATGGAAAGCCCTTTAAATGTTTAAGCGGTGTTCGCATGCTTCCGCATGGTGCCATGACTGATGTACAAGATACTGATTTAATAATAATTTCATCAATTTTGGAAATTGAGCAGACATTGCAGCATCAGGGAGAGGTGATCGAATGGATTAAAGAGCAGTATCGCCGGGGAGTTCAAATCGCCAGCATATGCACCGGAGCCTTCGTACTGGCCGAAACCGGGTTGCTGGACGGCAAAACGGCAACCACACACTGGGGCTTTGCGAATCAGTTCCGAAAACGGTATCCCCGGGTCGAGCTCAAACCGGAGCGATTGATAACCGACGAAGGCAGCCTTTTTTGCTCGGGAGGGTACAATGCCGGCACGGATCTTTCCCTTTATCTGGTGGAAAAATATTGCGGGCATGAAGTGGCCCTGCAGTCTTCAAAGTCCGTCATATCTGACATCGGTCGCACCACCCAGGCGCCTTACGCCATATTTGAATTTCAGAAAGATCATAACGACAGCCGCATTTTGTCCGTCCAGCGATGGATCGAAGATCATTTCGAGCAAAATTTCACTTATGACCAATTGGCGTGCAAGCATGCCATGAGCCGGCGCACCTTTGAGCGACGCTTTAAATCGGCCACGGGAGACACCCCCCTGGTCTACCAACAGCGAATCCGGGTAGAGGCCGCCAAACGGATGCTTGAAAATGGTGAGCATTCCTTTGATGAAATCACCTTTCAGGTTGGGTATCTGGACAGCAGCTCATTCCGCAAAATTTTTTCAAAACAAACCGGTTTGCGCCCCAGCGAGTACCAGAAAAAATTCCAGAGGATTTAAACAATATTGTATTTATTCGTACAAATTACAGCCAAAGCTTGTACAGGTTGGCGATCATAAACGCTCAGAGACGGGCAGGCCGCCGGGCGTTGGATTACGGGTACGAGAACGAAGCCCAACGATGTCGGCCAATCGTGTAATCGTCTTTCTGCTCGCAGGGGTCCTTGAACTCGTTTTTAGGAGCAGGGTCGACTTCCGCGCCGACCTTCGTCAGGCGGCCAATCGCCTTCGATAGCGCTAGGGCGAGCCCCCCAGAAGGTTGCCTTTTGCGTATTTTTGACACATTTTAACGTTCAGCTAGTATGTTACTAGATTGATACTAGTAAAAGGGCATAAATCTATCCAGCAATAAAATCGCATCCTTCTGTTTCAGGACCGCATACCCGGATTCCCGGGCCAATCTTTGCGCTTCAGGGCCGGTATAACCCCAGGAAGCCAGCATCGGTATGATTCGTTTCTGTTGCCGGTTTAAGGCGGCGTCAAGTTCCTTTAAATTCTTAAAAGAATCATCNATATAATAATACGGCTCGGCACCATAGCGGTTGTTAATTTGTAACATATTTTCGATTTTAGATATCCCGCCATCCCCGCTGTAAACATCGATTCGTCGGTGGCTCAGGCCNAAATCCCGGCAGAGTATCAAGGTTGCATCCCGGTTTTTATGGGTCAGAATAACAACCGGGCCATCTGAGCGGCGGATCAGCTCATCCCATAACGGCTGATAGGGTTGATGAAGCGCTCTCCACCCTGCCGGATCGTTTTCGATAAACCGTTTGCGGGTTTCATAAATCCGGTGGGACCGTTCGGTGGGGGAATCGTTGGCAGCGGATATAAGGATTTCATATTCCTCGAAATTCAATATATCCCCGGAGGCCTGCCGATAATGCCTCAAACACCAATTCATCAGTAAAACCGCATCCCCAATGGGTTGCACATGGCAACGATTGTGTTGAAACAGATCGACCAGCGCTGCCGGCAAATCGGTCAGGGAAGCCACCGATTTGCCTGTGGCGGCGCTGTAAGCAACCAGGGTAACCTCATCGAGTGAATTGATCAGCACGCCGTCAAAATCAAAAATCATCATTTTTTTATGCCCCTTCGGGTGATCACTGAATAATATTGCTAAAGTTTTATTTGAAAAGCCCGATATTAATATTATGCGTGTTTCGGGAGACACGCTAAGTCACCTTCTTTTACTAACTTTGAAACCTGGGGCGGTCCTTTGGGACCGCCCCAGATTTTTTTGAGCGACCGGGACAGCCTGCGAAAAAATGGGATTCCCTTGCCAAATCCGATGACGCGCAATTAATCAAATGAGGCCAGCCAGAGGACAAGGATCACCTGTCCCGCCATTCCGCCTGCAATTTATTGAGTAATCACAACTATTTGCGGTTGACGACATAGATCCCAATACTGACCAATGTCAGACTGACAATCAGGCGCAGCGTCAGCGGTTCGTTGAGCAAAACAACACCCGCCAGGGTTGCAAACACCGGGGTCAGAAAGGTAAATGATGAAAGCCGACTGACCGGATAGGTATGGACCAGAAAAAACCAACCCAGGTAACTGATAAATGCAACCAGCACGCCCTGGTAGGCCACCGAAAACACAATCAGTCCGTTCAGGGTTTTGATCGGCGTTTCTCGGAAAAGCAAACTGAGTAAAAACAGGACGGGGATGGAAAATAAGGTCTGGTAAAAAAGGGTGTGATAGGGTGAAACCGCCATAACCAGGCGGCGCTTAATGACCACAGTGGTCAGGGCCCAGAGCACGGCGGCGCCAAGGGCCAGCAGATCACCGGCGAATTGCTGGACCGAAGGCAGACCCAGATGTTTGCTTAATAGGATAAATATCCCGGCAAAAGACAGGATCAGTCCGGCACCTCTGGAAACAGACAGCCGGTCGCCGGTTAAAAGGAAGTGGGCTCCCAGTGCATGAAAAAACGGCGAGGTGTAAAGGAGAATCCAGGCCGAAGAGACGGTGGTGTATAATATTGCCCAATAGAGAAGCCCGAATTCGGCCCCGAATAAAAACCCCACGATTATCCCGTCTTTAAGGTGACCGGAAAATAATCTTATCCGCCGGCAGGCCATCCAGATCATCAGACAGAGGGTTGCAATAAGGGATCTAAGACCCGCGCAGAATATGGGAGCGATGCCTGCAGTGGCATATTTTATGAAAGCGGCGTTCAGTCCCCAGATCAAACACAAAACGATCAGGATCGATACGGCCCTGGCATCGAGCCTGCCATCAGTCGTTGAATCGGTCATNATATCTCCCTTGGGGCAATGCGGCTAAGGCAAAAGCGTAAAGGCTTGCCTTTCATACAATAAATATTGCTATTTGTCACAGGGTAAGCGAAAATAGCACCATCTTTTAAGGCTTGCGATCGTTTATCGATCATTGGATTTTTCCCACAGATCGATTGTCGGATAAATTTGGGGGCGACCATGGCAAATCGAATCTCTGAGGCCAGGAGGTAAAATGAGCGTGCGCGCCGTTTTGGTAGTTCTTCTTTTCCCAATGCTTGCCTTTGCCGGGAGTATTGAAAATACCCAGCATCTGGAGCTATCAATTAAAGATATCCAGTCAATGTACATCACCTGCGGTCCGGGCTCTCTGGATGTGTTCGGAGTTGAGGGTGCTGATAGAATAAAGGTTGCGGCAACTGTCAGGGTCAGCGGCATCACGCAAAACATGCTTCAGGATTTTTTAGACAAACATGTGGCATTGTCGCTGTTAAAACGTCGCAGCAGGGCCGTTTTGCAAAGTGGGTTTATCCATGCCCATCTGATGAAAGCGCAAGCCAAAATCGATTTGACGGTTATGGTTCCTAAATCCCTGGGGGTGAAAATCGATGACGGAAGCGGTTCGATATTCGTTACCGATCTGGAAAAAAGTCTGGAAATTATTGACGACTCCGGATCGATTGAGATCCGAAAGGTTACGGGAAGCGTATCTATTTCAGATGGTTCCGGAACAATCGAGCTGACGGACATCATTAACAACCTTGAAGTTAAAGATGGCTCCGGGCCGATTCATATTGAACGTGTCCGGGGCAATGTGCGGGTAACTGACGGTTCCGGAAGCATCACCATTAAGGATATCGACGGTAATTTAACGATTACGGACGGCTCCGGTAGCATTGAAATCAATGATGTCACTCGAAACGTTATCATCAAAGAGGCCGGCAGCGGCATCCTGGATATTGAAGGGGTCAAGGGAAAGGTGATCACGAGGGAGTGAAAAAAGTGACTAGAGTGAACGAAAGTTGGAAATGGCTGAAGTTTAAAATCAATTTTTAGAATTGACGTCTTCTCTAATGACATAATTCAGATAGTCTAAAAACTCCGGATCTTCACACATCCCCTTGTCTTCGCTGTCACTGATTTTGGCTACCGGTTTACGGTTGCACTCCACCATCTTAATCACCACCTGCGGCGCAACAAATCCACAGTCATTGGTCAGGTTGGTCCCGATACCGAAGGACGTTTGAATCTGATCATGGTAGCGTGTAAAAATATCCACCGCCGATTCAAGGGTGAGGCTGTCACTGTATATGGCTGATTTGGTTTTCGGATCAATTCGCATATGCTTGTAATGGGCAATGAGTTTTTCGGTCCACAGAATAGGGTCACCGGAATCATGGCGACAGCCATTAAAGAGCAGGGCGAAAAACCGATCGAAATCTTTTAAGAATTTATCAAACCCCATGGTATCGGAAAGCGCAATGCCCAACTCTCCCCGATACTCGTCTGCCCAGCACTGCAACGCGATCTTCTGACTGTCAACCAGCCTTGGTCCCAGTTGCTGGTGCGCCTGAAAAAATTCGTGAGCCATGGTTCCGATCGGTTTAATTTTCAGTTTCATCGCAAAGTGGATATTGCTGCTGCCCACCAGGCTGTCGCTGCAATGGTCGATCAGGTATTTGAGGACTTCTTCCTGCCATGCATACGAGGCCCGCCGCCGGGTACCGAATTCGGCAAATTTAAAGCGCTTGTCCGCAATCGTGGCCTTATTCAAAAAACGGACTTTTTCTTTGAGGCGTTTGCGGCCATCTCGCATCCAGGTCTCGTCATCAACGCCGTGTGAGCTGGAATAAAGTTCGCTGATGATCGCCAGCACGGGAATTTCATACAAAATGGTATTTAGCCAGGGCCCCTCGATATCAATTTTGAACTGGCCCGCTTCGATGAATGTCTTGATATATTTTCGATTCAGTTGAAACAATCTCAGATATTCGATAAAATCGGGCTTAAAAAAGCGGATGGAAGTCAGGTATCTCACCTCATCCTCGGTAATTCTGAGCTCACACAGTCGATCGATTTCCGCATCGACCTTGCTTTTGAAATCCTGCAGAGGAATCGTTAAATGCATTTCATTCCAATTCCGCCACTTGAACGCATAGCGCACCCAGGCACTGGCATAGTGGTGAAGCACCACCTGCATCATGGTCAGTTTGTAAAAATCAGTATCGAGCAAGCTAGGTACCATTCACGATATTCCTTTCGCGCAAGTCACTGCCTTTGGCGCTATTTGCATTGCATCGCCCGGCCCCGCCGCGCTTAAGGTGTTTTCTTATAAGATCTCATTGAATTAATCAAATTAATAAATACAATAAGGATCATTTATAACGACTTCAATCACAATGACCGCATTGCGGAATTGCGTGATACGTTTTTTTTAACTTGACGCAATTTAGTCACCTTGGGCACTTTGCAAATGGGCACCATATTACTGGAAGGCGGCGCTGAATTTGGCGCTGAAATGGCCACACCGGACCGCAGAGCCATCGAACTCGCCGGAGGGCTCGGTGCCAGCGTCTGCATTATTCCGGCGGCGGCGGCACCGGACCACAATCATCAGCGCGCCGCACAAAATGGGATTCACTGGTTTAAAAAACTGGGTGCCGACAATGTCAGCGCCCTGCCGCTCATTGACCGCCAATCCGCAGACGACCCGGCCGTGGTCGAAGCCCTGCGCCGGTCGAAAATGATCTACCTGCTGGGCGGCTTTCCTCGCCATCTGGCGCAATCCCTGGCCGGCAGCAAGAGCTGGCAGGCCATCCTAACCGCCCATCAAGCCGGGGCGGTCATTGCCGGCAGCAGCGCCGGTGCAATGATCCTCTGTGAGCATTACTACGACCCCCACCAGAAAAACATATTCAGCGGGCTGGGGCTGTTATCCGGTTGCTGTGTTTTGCCGCATCACGACACCTTCGGCAAAAGCTGGGCGCCGATGCTGGCACAACGCCTGGCCGGTGTGGTTTTAATCGGCATCGATGAACAAACCGGCATGCTCAATGACGGCCCGGCCGGCCGCTGGCAGGCATATGGCGCCGGCGGAGTAACCCTTTATAAAAACGAGCGCCGGCAGCTTTTTGCGGCCGGCAAGCCCTTTGACCTGGAATTTTAACAGTCCTCAAGACCGTGTGGGTATAACCCCAATGACTGAGATGGGTTCTAGTGGCGCTCGCCGGCTGCCGTCCCCACCGCGAGGCGGGTGATGGCGATGCGGCCCTCATCAAAACACACGGCAACGTCTTTACCTGAATCCCGCGGGCGTTCATGAATGGTTCCCTCATAAATGAGTTCGTCACCGTTTTGGTGATAGACATAATTGTGGGGATGGGTGTCCAACCCGCAAAATTTATAGGTGAGTTTGGAATTTTTATATATCGGATGCGGCAGGTTGACATTCCAGAAATATCCCGGTGCCAGATCCCTTTTCAAAAGCATCTGCAGTACCGGACGCGCATGATCCGCCGTAACCGGCCAGTCCACTTGCTGATCCTTGGCGATATATTGAGAAACGGCAATGGCCCGACAGCCCAGGATCGCCGCTTCCCGGGCTGCGGCCACTGTCCCCGAATTGTAAACATCGGAGCCCAGATTGGCCCCGGCGTTGATTCCGGAAACCAGCCAGCCGGTATCCGGAGCAATGACTT
>JGI2160J19893_10000124_pt1 | contig 25331 bp, 25 predicted proteins | sample DeeMarSeWOR28_12_FD_19893 | JGI IMG/M metagenome (IMG submission 19893)
TTTTTAATTTAACACAGATTGGGTGAATTAGGAGTTCACGATGGGTTTATTGATATTTTTTAGGGTAGAGCTCCAAGAAGCGTTTTGGCCAAACACTATACTGGAAAGAGGCTGGAACGTTTAAAGCGTATTTATGATAAAGCAAACTTGCATTTCTAAACTTAAATAAAAAAGGGTGAGGATAAAAAGCCACTCCCAAACCGAGCATTGTTTATTTAGCTTTAGGTGATTTCGCGTTGCATCAACACGTAAATACCAGGCATACCAGCACCTATCGATTTAGCTTGCCATCCTTCCTTTGCCATACTGTTTATCTTAGCAACAAGGTGTCTGCAAGTTCCAGTATCGGAAAGTATTTCATATTCTTTCATTCAAAATCTCTCAAGTACTTATATTTCTTATCAAGTCTTATATATAATTAGGCAAAATTGGAAATTACAGAAATAGAACTGTAATCACTATTCCAACCCAAAGAACATATGCTAAAGGAACCATCAAATAAAGTATTTTATGATTAGTATTGAACCAATATCTTGTGTTTATTATCTTTTTAACAAGCCAATGCATTTCTGTTAATGCTTCACCACAAATTTTAACCTCGATAGATGCAAGTTCTGATTTACTTTTTAAAAATTCTTTGTATTTTGGTAGTAAATGATAGTAACTTTCTGGTAGTAAAAGGGGCTGATTCGTTTGCCATTTTTTGGTGCAGGTAGACGGGACGGGATTTGAACTCGCGGCCTCCACGATGCCAACGCAGCTCCAGGTAAGCTCTGATTGCTTAGAAAAGTTCTCAGATTTTCTTTTAGTGAATATGAGGCTTGAAAAGGTTACTGTTCGACAAAATATCCAAGATGCAAGGCATTTCCTTGAAAAATACAAATATGTAATTAGTGAACAGAATGTGAAAGATTATCTTGAAGGTTACATTCCAAAAGCTGCTAAGACTTACAATACTCAAATTACGAGTTTGCGAAGGTTTATTCGATTTCTTGAAGCGTCCTGATTTGATTATGAGTTTTAAAATGGCTCCTGTTGATGAATGGTGATTTGCTAAAGAACTTCCTACAAAAGAGCAGATTAGAAAAGGTTTTGAAGGGTTAGCTGAAATCAGGACTAAAGCTGTTTATTTGTTTACTGCAACAACAGGCCTTCATAAGGGTGAGATTCTTGCTTTAAAGAAAAATCAAGTTACTTTTCAATTACGCTCTGTTATTCCTATGCACTTTTCCAGAAAGACACGTAGTGGAATTACATTTTTCAATAATGAAACGGTATTTTGGCTTAAAAAATATCTACAGTCAAGAAGCGATGATTCTGATAGGTTGTTTGTTGTTAGTGATAGACAGTGGAAGAAAATCTGGAAACAAGCATCAAAAAGTGCTGGTGTAAAGGTTACTTCTAAGGTTTTGAGGGCTTGGTTTAGCACTGAAATGGGAGAATTAGGTATCCAAGATAGGTTTATTGACATCTTTCAAGGGCGGCCTCTAAGAACCGTGTTAGCTAAACACTATACAGGAAAAAGGTTGTTGAGGTTGAAGAGGATTTATGATAAAGCAAAATTAAAAATATTAGATAATAACTCTTAGTTAAGTTCAAAAATGTTGTGCATTAACTGATTTTTCAAAAAATAAAAAAAAGAAGAGCAGTATAATTTCTTTTGTACTACTTTGGTACCAATACCTTATCAATCACATGAATAACGCCATTATCTGTGACTATATCAACCTTCAATACGTTTGCACCGTTGATTTTTGGATTCTTGTGAAGATGCCACTTAGATGCGTCAATCTTTACTTCTTGCCCTTGAACAGTCTTCGTCGTCTTAAGTTTTACTACATCTGCTGCCATAACTTTTCCTGAAATCACGTGATAAGTCAAAATTGATTTTAGCTTTGGTATGTCTTTAAGGAGTCCCTCAACTGTACCTTCTGGCAATTTTGCGAAAGCTTCATCATTAGGCGCTAAAACTGTGAAAGGCCCTTTGCTTTTCAGGGTCTCTACTAATCCTGCTGCTTTTACAGCTGCGACAAGAGTTTTGAAAGTTCCTGCGGCTATCGCTGTGTCAACTATATCAGCCATAATTTTTCACCTCTGTTAATTTTATATTCGTTTTTTTACTTTTCTTAATTTATTCGTGGAATCCTAAAATATTGAAATCAAATATTGTTAGGAGTAATTTTGGATAGAATTAGTTTATTCTGTCCTTTTGCCAGTTTATTATGGTGAAAGAAGTAATTTATTATGGATCTATTCTTTCTTTGAGATCCACATTTTCACTGCTTGTTCGATTGCTCGGCTTAAATCGCCTTTTTTTCCGCCAAGCCTTTCTACTGTTTTTAGTCTAAGTTGTTTCTCCAGTTCATTTGGGAGAATTATACTAATTTTTCCTATTCTTCATCACCTAACATAGTTAAATTTTTATCGCACGGTTCCCCGTGTCAAATATTCTTCCAATAAGCGAATAGTAAAATACGCAAAATGTTTACTTTTGTTTCTATTTGAACTTTCATTGTTTTGTTGACCTTATATTCGCTTATTTACATAATACTCTATATAGATAATCACTTATAAATATATCTGCTTATATATTTAATTGATTAAATTACGATAACATTTCTTAGACAAACGCTACACTGGAAAAGGAATAATTAGATTGAAAAGGATTTATAAAAAAAAACAAAACTGAAAATTTAGCTATTTTCTAAGGATAACTTTTTGACATCAAAAATGTATATTTATTTTGATAGAAATATCTTATGAGTTATAAGAAATGAAAGATAATAGAATTTTAACACTAACTGGTACTTTAAAAGTTTTAATCAGTACTGAAGATAATAGTCTAACCAGTAAATCAATTTCGGGTAAATCAGAACTCCAGATAAAATCAATGGAAAGAGACAAGATTGACATTAAACCAATGAAAGTTAATGAGGAAACAGTGTTTTTACTAAAAAATGGATTATATAAAATTCGAGCAGTTTTAGATAATCTGGAATCCCAATGGGAGTATGTTGAAATAAAAAATGGAGAAACAAAAACGAAAATATTTCATTTTGGAAAAGGAAAATAGAAGGCTACTTTTTATATAAAAATCACTTATTTTTCTTTTATTTTTTTGGCTATGGGCGCTCATATTGATTCAGCCCTAAAAGAGATTTGTAAGTATCCCAAATTTTCAAAAAAATATCCTAAAATAAAAGAAAGAATTGAGAAAAATAAAGCAACAATCTTAGATTACTATCCAATTGCTGAAGAATATTGCCTATCAGAAAGAAAAGTGGGATTTAAACGTCTTTCAAAACCTGAAACAATTATGCCTTTTGAAAGCTATATCAAAATTGAAAATGATAAAAAAACACCATATTGGTGGACAGTATATAATCAGGTTAAACATAAATTCAGTGATAATTTTCAAAAAGCAAATTTAGAAAATGTTAAAAACGCTTTGGCAGGTGCTTTTCTTATTAATGTTATTCATAAACCAGCAATAAAAAAACTGGTTATGTTAGGAGTAGCGAAACCGATTCGTCAAACTATGCCTGTAATGTATGATTCTGTTGTATTAGATACTAGTAGTTACGTCTCAAATATTGATAATATTTTGGTAAATACTATCTATCCACCATTTTTTGTTGAAACGGATTTATTCTTTTTTAATTATGAAAAAGAGGAGTAAAATAATGAAAAATAAGAAAATATTGTCCTCAAGGAAAAAAATATAACTCCTCGAGGAAAATCTCATTCAAAATCAAAAGAAAAAATAACAATAGGTGTTTATCTTAGCAGAACTTTGGTTGAAAGAGCTAGAAATCGTAATTTAAATCTTTCAAGAATAACAGAACAGGCGTTATTGTCAATTTTAGACTATTTGGAACCCCAAAACAAGCAAAACTCTCTGTTTCTTAGTCTATGTTCTTTTCCTAAAGAAAGTGGAGTGGACGGGACGGGATTTGAACCCGCGGCCTCCACGATGCCAACGTGGCGATCATACCAGGCTGATCTACCCGCCCTTGGACACTTTTTTATGAATTCTTACCTGCGATATTCCCCTATAAGCCTTTCTTTATGGAATTTTTAGGTTTTTTGTGTATTTTGTGTATTTTTGTTGAACATATATACAAAATGAATTTTTAATCCGGAATATTTATTGGTTATATACCACGGTTTTTTCTATGTGGCTCCTTTGAAGAATGAAAAGCAATGTTTCAAGGATCTTCTTGAGAAACATGGGAAAAAATTTGAACGATTTGATGAAATCTGGAAATGGTATAATTTCATCGAAAAAAAAGGAATTGCCAGCTTTTAATTTTTTTGAAATTTATTTTTTTTGTTTCGATTAACTTAAATTCTTATTATGTTATTAGGGGTGTTAAATAATGTGAATTTGATATGCTATCCACTGAAGCCTTGGGTAAGTTGAAAGCTATTTTAATTATTGACTTGATTATTGTTAGTTTTGCAGCCGCAAGTTTTTATTTTCTTCAAAGTAGCGGTCAAATTTCAATTGGACCTGCAAAAGCAGAATTTGAATTATCGGATTTTTTAATTTCTCCCGCTTCTGTTGAAGTTGGAATTCCTATTACTATATCTGTGAATGTTACAAATATCGGGGATCTCGATGGAAATTATACTTTAAGATTTTCTATTAATGGTACAATTAAAGAAGAAAGACTAATTCTTCTTACGGCTGGAGCATTTTCAGTTGTTGATTTTATAGATACTGAATTTGTTGAAGGACACTATTTTGCTGAAGTTGGTTATTTGAATGGAACTTTTTTAGTAAATCCTGCTCCTCCTCAAACAAGTAGTATTGAATTGTCAAAATTAACTATTCGCCCTTATGAAGTCTGGGTTGGAGAAACCGTTGATATTTCTGTTTTTGCTCGTAATACAGGTTCGGCTGATGATCTGATAGTTAGATTGTTCGTTAATGAAGAGCTTATTGAAATAAGAACTATTGAATTGGGAAGTGGAGAGTCAATGGATGTTGTTTTTTCTGTAAATGCCACAAGTGAGGGCGTTAAATCAGTAAAAGTTAACAGTCTTACAGCTGGGTTTAAAGTGGTTCCGACAGGTTTTCACACTTTAACAATTGTTTCCTCACCAATAGGCGGTATCACTTTTACTCTAAATGGTGAAGAACATACTACTTCTTATTCAGGGTTACATCGGGTTGGGGAGACTTATTCTTTGGTTTTCCCTGGGCAAGTTGAATATCAAAATAACATCTTCCTATTTGCAAATTGGGAAGACGGAAGTTGGCCAACTGGCACTGGAGATGCTTATAGAACAATTAAGTTTACTGATAGAACTGGAATTGCCGCAACTTATAGTGGAACTAGAAGTTGTCCTTCGCTATATGTGTGGAATGGTAGTGATTACATTTATAGAACCGAAATTTCTGCTGGTACAGGATATCTAGGAATTTTTGATTATTTCCGAGAAGATGGTTCTCTTGCCTTTTTGTATAGTTATCCATGGGACTATATCAAGCTTGATAATTCTCAAATCCAGCAAATGGATGGATATTATGATTTAATAATGACTCAGCTTTGGGATGAAATCTTTTATGTAGATTCAGCAAAATTGCTTGTTGTAGATCATACAAAAGATGTGAACGTGTTCTCAACAATGGGAACGTATCTATATGATCTTGAGAATCAAGGAAAAATCTATACAGTAAGTAAAGATCCAGATATTCCAATTTCAGCTATTAATGGTCAAGGTGAAGATGTACTAACTGAAATATCCCAACTTGATGGAATTTATGCTCCAGCAAACGAATTCGCTTTTGATACACTGCAATTAAACTTAGGCGATTTATCCAATGCAGAGACAATAAAACTAGTTATTGCAGGGGTTACCTTGTATTCTTCTGGTAAGATTCAAGGAGAATGGGCTGGTTCATTTTGGAACAAGCCTGGTGAACAACCTTTTCCGCCACCTTACATGGAAGTAAAAAATGAAAACGGAGATTGGATTCCTGTTCCAGAAAACAGACAATTTCCGCTTATTGATGTAACGGCAGAATCCTTTGTTGTTGATCTGACAGGTTTGTTCCAAACAGATGATTATTCCTTAAGAATTCACTCCTTCTTTAATTCTCAATTTGATTATATTGGAGTAGACACCACACCACAAGAGGATATAGAACTTCATTATGTATCACCCAGCTATGCAGAACTTGAACAACTGTTTAGTACAAACTCAAATTCCACAGGGTACTTTACTCGATATGGTAATATAACTGAATTGCTACAGGCTCCTGACGATGAATATGTAATAGGAAGACAAGGCGATAGAATTTCTGTCCAATTTAATGCTGATAAGGTATCATCAGTCGCAGAAAACATGGAAAGAGATTATTTTCTTATAGTGAGTTGCTGGTTTAAAGTAGATGGATTACCCTATTTAGACTTTAAAGTGGATCCACTACCCTTCCATTCAATGAGCGCTTTCCCATATCCAATTTCAGAAACCTATCCTTATGATACCCATCAGGATTACATTAATGAATATAATACAAGAGAAATTAACAAACCATGACTTTGAATACAAAATAAAATTTAATGTTTTATTTTTTTATGTGGAAAGCTTAAATGTCAAACAATCATATTATCTGTTTTAATTCCTCAATTTGGGTACACTAAACATGGTATCTGAAACTATCATTTCAGCCGCATACATTGAGGCTCTTATTATAGGATTATTATATGGTACCATCTTTTGCACTTCTGAATGCTTGCCATATCTTGCAAGCTATATTGCGGGTACAGGAGCAGGCTTTCGTAAAGGAACGGTTATCACCCTAGTTTACAGTGCTGGAAGGTTAATTTCATACACTATTATCGGTATTATTGTGGGAATAGTTGGAAGCTCACTTATTTTCATTCTTGATGAATCGACTTTAGCAAGTTTTAGATTGTTCGCAACTTTTACTTTTGGTATAATAACGATAATAATTGGATTAAATCTTCTAATTAAAATCAAAAAAAATCAAACCGAATGCAATAAAGACTGCAAATCTGTAGATGAATGGAAAATAGGACGGTATGATATTAGAGCTTTTACGCTAGGCTTAACTCGAGGTTTAGTAATTTGTCCTCCATTATTTGCTTTGCTTGCTTATTCCATTCCTTTTGCTAATCCATTAGATAGTGTAGCTCTAGCTTTCTTGTTTGGTTTAGGAACTATAATTTCCCCAATGCTTATTTTAGGTGGAGTGACAGGTTGGCTTCTAAATAAGGCACCTTTATTTAAAAAATGGATTTCAATAATTGGTTCAGGAGTACTAATTATTCTAGGAATATCAACAATAATACTGACTCTAATTACTACAAATTAAAATGGTGAACAAATAAATGTCAATAACCCTGCTCGGAAATATCCTACAAATTGCAGTATTCGCAGGTTTGATACTAGCAGGCATACTAATTATTTTAATATGGGTTAAAGATAAAACAAAAAACATTAGTACTCTTAGACTATTTGTTCAAATAGCTTTTACTGTATTGATTTTTTTAGGTTTGATTATAGGTCCATATGGTCTACCTCAAAATCCTTACATTGGAGATGCGCCTCGCGACCGTCTTGTAGGGGCTGATTTATTTGGCAACCAGTTTCCTGATGGGCTTTCTGTTCCGGTTCTGGCTTGCTGGTATCCTAATGGACGCACGATAACTTGTGCAGTATGGCAGCTTCAAGCTTATCTATTTCCTTTTTGGGAATCTGGTCCTGGTTTTGGATGGGGAACTTTCTATAGTCTAAATGGTTTACAACGAATAGCTATTGTTTTTGGGTTCTTGATTGCCATGTCTCTTGTAATAGGTCGAGCTTTTTGCGGATGGCTCTGTCCGTTTGGACTATATAATGATTTAATGATAAGGATCAGAAAACTTTTTGGAAAAAAACACCTAAGTTTCTCAGATAGAACAAATAAAGCTCTTGGTCAATCAAGATATTTGATTATTGCCGCTTTCCTAATACTAAGTGTGATTTTAGGATCACAAGCGATATTTGGAATACAACTTATAGATAATACTGCTCCTGGAGAGTATTATTATTCATATTTTTCAGCACCTTTTTGTCAGGTTTGTCCAATGAAACCTCTTTGTGTTTTAATTGAAATAGGAGCTGGTGCTATGCTGCCTCTACAAGAAATCAATCATTCCACTGGAGCTTTTTATCAAGCAGGATATTATGTTACTTCTTTAAATCTTGCAGTTTTAGCCATAGTAACAATAGGAGCTTTAGCATACAGGAGATTTTGGTGTAGAATTTGTCCTTTAGGTGGACTCACAGCTCTGTTTAGTACTTTTTATCCATTTAAAAAAGTAGCACTTTTGCGATTAAATAAAATAGAAGAAAAGTGTACTAAATGTGGAATATGCAAAAGGGTTTGTCCAACTCAAGTAACTGAAGTATATGAAGAGAAAGGTGGCGATGTTACAGTATCAGGATGCATGTTATGCGCTAGGTGTGTTGAGATGTGTCCTTATGAGGACTGTTTAGAAGTTAAAATGGCTGGAAAACCAGTTCTAAAATCTCGTAACTGGCTAGAACCAACAGAAAATGAGTGAAACATTAAAGATGAAAGAACAAAAACAACAAAAAAAATATGTACCTGAAATTTCTCAAAAAGAAATTGAAGAACTAAATAAATCGATAGAAACTTCTTCCCAAAAAATTGTAGCTGAAACAATAAAAAAGATGAAAGAAACCGATAAGAATCGGCCAAAAACGATGAAGTACTTTGATGAAATGGCTGATCTTTTTGACAAAAGAAAAAAAGAAATAATTGAAGAAAAAAAATCTGGAAAAAAAGTCATTGGTTATCTTTGTCTTTTTGCTCCAATAGAACTAATATTGGCGGCCGATGCAATTCCTGTGAGGGTGAATTCTGGTTGGTATGATGCCTCTAAGATTGGAGACAGAGTGGTACCAGTTGAGGTTTGTCCAGTAATTAGGTCAACAATAGGCGCCAAGATGGTTGCTCTATCACCTTTTCTTGAAAACAGCGATGCAATCATTAGTGTATTAACATGTGATGGCATGACTAAACTTGGAGAAATCCTAAGCGATTATAAAACTGTGTGGCAAATGACCATACCCCGCATAAAGGATTCAGATCAAGCATTACAATTATGGAATAAAGAAATTACAAACATAAAGAAAGAAATTGAGAAATTAACTGGCAACAAAATTACAAGAAAAAAACTTAGAAAAGCTATAGAACTCACACAAAAAGCAACTAAAGCCTTTCGAAGACTTCAAGATCTAAGAAAAGGCAACCCAGTAATTATGGGAAGGGATGCTATGCTAGCAATTCAAACCTATATGTGGGATGACATAGAACGCTGGACAGAAAACACAAATAAATTATGTGATGAGCTTGAAAATAGGGTTAAAAATAAAAACTGGTCAACATCACCTGATACACCTAAAGTTATGATAACTGGGACACCAATGTTTTGGCCTGACAACTGGAAAGTTCCAACTTTAATTGAAGAAGCAAATCCCCAAGGCGTTATCGTAGCTGACGAATTATGTTCGAATGAGAGAATACTCAATGATCCAGTGGGAGTAGATGAATGGACTATGAATGATATGATAAATGCCATTAGCGAAAGATACTTAATGGCTTCTACTTGTCCATGTTTTAGTTCTAGTGATGGAAATGAAGATAGAATAAACTGGTTAATCACTAAAGTTAAAGATTATAAAATTGACGGAGTCATCTATTATGTAGTACGGGGTTGCATGCTCTATGCAATGGAGTACACTAGAGTTAAAAAAGTTCTTGATGATATTAATGTCCCAGTTTACTATTTAGATACGGAATATACAAGAGAAGATGTAGGTCAAATGAAAACAAGAATAGAAGCCTTCCTAGAAATGCTAAGTGCAAGAAAAGATTTCTAAAAGTGAAAAATAATTGACGATAACTATTGGAATAGATTTGGGAACTCAATCGATAAAAATTGTAATCCTGAAGGATGATGTTATCTTATCGCGTGAGAAAGCTTTCTCTGGATTTGAAACTACCGAAATAGCAGAGGAATTAATTAATAAATCCCTAAAAAAATCAGGCTTATCAAAAAATGATATTGATCATATTACAGCCACTGGTGCAGGGATTCAAATGGCTCCAAAGGTTGATAGCACTGTAAGTATGATGAGTGCAGATGCCAAAGCAGGAGTCTATCTTTTCCCAAAAGCAAGAACTATTATTGATGTTGGAGCAGAAGAAGCTCGGGCGATGAAGTGCGATGATAACGGAATTATGGTAGATTTTGTGGTTAATGAAAGATGTGCAGCCGGAGCTGGTGCATTTATCGAGGCTATGGCAAGGGCAATTGAAGTAAAAATGGAGGAAATGGGTCCTCTATCATTACAAGCAGAAAGAGCAAGTTCAATTAATGCTACATGCGTAATTTTTGGCGAATCAGATGTAGTTAGTCTGATACATAAACAAGAGTCAAAACCTGAAATAGCAAGAGCTGTTTTTGATGCAATGGCTGATCGTGTATCATCAATGGTTCGCAGACTCGGAGTTAATCCTGAAGTAGTTTTAATCGGTGGAGTAGCTAAAGATGTAGGTTTTATTTCTTCTTTAAAAAGAAAATTAGGAGTTGACCTTTCTATTCCGGATTACCCAGAATATGCAGGTGCCTTAGGTGCAGCACTCATTGCAGCCAAGAGATCTAGGAGAAAACAGTAGTGGCGAAAACAAAGAAAGAAAAATCTACTGAATTTTGGAGATGGCAAGAATATCAAAGAGTTATTAAAGAAAAAACCTGGAACAATAAAGATATTATTACTGCAGGTGTTGATGTTGGTTCAGTTGGATCAAAAGCAGTGATTCTAATAAATGGTGAAATTTACTCATGGGGAATAACCCGTACAGGATCCAACAGTCCCGAAAGCGCTACCAAAGTTCTTGATTGGGCAATGAAAGGAACAAAACTTCAGCTTAAAGATTTGAATTATGTTGTTGGTACAGGTTATGGTAGGGTTAATGTTCCTATGGCAAACAAAGCGATTACTGAAATTGCCTGTCATGCTAAAGGTGCCAATTATATTTGGGGACCAAAAGTAAGGACAGTACTGGATGTTGGTGGACAAGATATTAAAGCAATTCATTGTGATGAAACAGGAAGAGTTACATCATTTTTAATGAACGATAAATGTGCAGCTGGAACAGGAAGAGGCATGGAAATTTTTGCTGATCTACTGCAAATTCCTATCGAAGAAATAGGCAAGGTATCATTAAGTGTTGATAAAGAGCCGCCTCCTGTGAGTTGTACTTGCGTTGCCTTTGCTAAAACTGAAGCAGTAGGCTTACTTAGAAAAGGCTGGTCAAAGGAAATGGTGCTGGCTGCCTACACTCGTGCAATGGCAATTAGAATGAGTAATCTTGTTAATCGAGTAGGTCTTGAGAAAGAATTTGTTATTACTGGTGGTCAATCAAAAAATGCTGGTATTGTAAAGAGAATAGAGGTTGCTCTTAATGTCAAAACCCTTCCTTCTCCAGACTGGAAAAAAGGTGAATTAGATCCTATGATAGCTGGTGCAATTGGAGCTGCTCTATTTGCAAAAGCATTATATTTAAAGAATAAAAACAAATAATCAGTTGAGTTGATTTTTCATAATTGCCTATTATGGATATGCCGATGGTTCTGGAGAATATTATGTTGCTATTGATTTTGATAAATGTGATGGCTGTGGGAAATGTATTAAAAAATGCCCTCAATCAGCTTTAGAACTTATAACGCAATTTATAGATTTGGAAGATAAAGTGGTTGTCTCAGTTTCAAAAGAAAATCGAAAAAAGATTAAGTATATCTGTTCATCCTGTAAACCAGATATTAGCCAGCCATCCTGCGCAGAAGCTTGCGATAAAGAAGCAATTTCAATTATCTGGAAACCTAGTTGAATTATCCGTCTTCTGTTGAGGAAATAAAGTTTATACTTCCCACATTTATTATAAAGCAAGAGCCAATCGGATAAGAAACTGATTATAATTAATATATCTATTCGTAGAAGTGTTGTGCATATTAAAAATACTTATGATTATGGCTTTACATTGATACTATTTGAAAATTCGTTACGTTTATTTATATTGCTCTATAATTGGTAAATTGTCAGTTAGGGATAAAATAATGTCTAAAAAACCACAAGCAAGAGACGAGGCATTGGAAGCTCTAGATTTCATAGTGAACGTTCTAAAAGAACATGAGAATGATTTAGATAGACTAATTGGCGAATTAGGAACAGTAACTGAGCAATTAGGAGAAACAGGCGAGCTTACTTGCAAGGTGGAGAATGTAGAAGAAAGGATTTCAGGCTTACAAAACGAAATAACTGGATTAGTAAAATATCTTTCTAAATCAACAAATCTATCTTTAATTTCTGAGAAAGATGATGTTAAAGAGACTCCTTTAAAACCAGTTCAAGGTCCTCCAGTGATTCTTCGTTGTAAACAATGGTCTGATTTTCAAACCTTGGCATCTAATGCACAAACCTTGTCCTTTATGTACAAAGAGGTTGAGAAAACTTTTCAGGCTGATGCGCTTAAGGGGAATCAAATTATAACATATAATGGTCCTCTTCCTAAATTTGACTCTTTGTTGAAAATGTGGTTGTCTAAGGAATTGGATATACCTGAGAAGCAGATCCTTGAGGGTGTTTTAGCAATAGGCTAAATTCTTCTTTTAGTGCTTTATTAGTAGTTCAGAATCCTTTTATAAGCGTATTAAATCTTAAGTCTTTTGATATGAGGGTGTGTTTGAGGTTGACTGCACTACCTGAAAGGCCAATAAATCTTTTTCCGTTCTCGAAGCCTTCTCCTTTCTCCTCGAAGACGGATTGGCCTTCAGATTACCAATAGACAATGAAACNACCCTCAATCACTAAATCACAATAGAAGCTGATCAGAAATAACTCAAAAAANTCTAATNCAAAAAAAAGCAAGCGAAGAAATCGCAAAATTCGAAAAAACAATGGAAGAACTAAAACTCCTAAAATACGTTTCNGAAGACCTGAAAAATTACAGGAAAATGATAAAAATAAAGAAATTCGACTAAAACAAAAACTTGGAAAATTTTATTTATTGAAATTTCTGGATTTAGTATAATACCGAAAAACTCAAGTTTATAAAAGTTTTAACATAGCTAGTGAGGTTAAATAATTTTGGTAGTAAAAATAATAGAACTAATAGGCAGCTCAAAAGAAGGATGGAGAGAAGCAGCTCAAAATGCTATTGATGAAGCAGCCAAAACAATAAACAATATAAAAAGCATACACGTAAAAAGATGCACCGCTAATGTAGTAGATAGCAAAATTGTTGAATACCGTTCAGTTGTTAAGATAGCCTTTGTAGTAAAAAGGTAAAACAAAAACTGATATCTTCCAGCTAAGCAAGCTTCAATATTCCAAGATTTCGCTATAATTTATTAGTGGTAATTACTACTTTTTACTTCTTTTTCTTTTTTAAATAAATTGATAAAGCTTCAAAAAATAATTCAATTCTATCATCTATTCTGCCAAAATCCACTACTGATGTAATTGTTGTAACTGGAGTTTCAACATTAACCTTAATACGGGTAGTTTTTTTATCAACTACCCAAATTTTAATAAAAAGTTTTGAAGGATATGAAAGAAATCCTGAATTTGTAATTGTTTCAATTTCATAAGTTCTTTTATCTTTTTTTACTATAGTCCATTTCAATTTTGCTAGTACTTTTAATGTTCCATTCCAAACTTTAGTTATAGAATAATCACTCTCAACTACATGTTCTTTTTTACGCAAATAAGCCAATTTTTTCACTTTGATTTAGAATAGATGTTTTTTCAACATTTTTTTATTATTATCTCTTAGCTTTAAAGAATTCTTCTAAAAATAATTAAAGGAGGGAAAAAGAGTGAAGTTAAGAAGCCTTCTCCCTTTTCCTAACTAATTTAAAGAAAGATCCTTTAAAAACTGTATTTCAATTCCGCAATATATCCAACTTTAAACTCTAATTCTTTATTGCTACAATAAAAATATCTGATAAGATGCTAATATTTTCCTTCATTTTATAATACAATATCAGCGTTATTCTCAGGATTATTAACGAAAGAAAAAGAAATAAAGTATTTTTTCAAGCGATCTATTCTATATTTTTGATTTTTGATTTTCCAAATTGAAAAATAAGTAATCCCAACAGCCAAATTATAGCTGATTCTAATAAGACAGCATAAGCAAAATCTAGATTAAAAATAACTTCCGCTCCAATAAAAATCCCAATAGAAATAAACAAAACTATTTGCGCATTTATCATGACTCCTATCATTTGTTCACGTGCATTCTCTGAAAATTCAGGTCTTAACATAGCAAAACCAAGAGCCAAAACTACATTTCCAGCTATCAATAATCCCATCAATCCACTATACCCAATAAGAGTTAGCAAATCGATTTGAGGAAGCAAAAGCAAAGAAATCACTGTAACACCAACACCAATAGGAATCGCAATTACCCAGCTCTGAATTAATCTCGCTTTTGCAAATCTATCAATTCCTGAAGGAGACTTCTTATGAAGAAAAACACCTTCTTTACCCACAAAACTAATTTGACCAACAATCAAAACTGCAAGAAAAGCAAATAAGAATACTCCAATAATCAAGGAATCTTCGGGTCGACTACTCCCTTTAATCAAAAATATGTTAACCAAAGCCATCAATCCTAAAATGTAGATTAATTTAGATAAATTCTCAAGTCTTCTAGCGTAATCCTTAAACACTGCAGCCAGTAGGCTACCAAATGATCCTCCTCCTCCAAGAAACCTTATTGATTTATAGAAAATGCCATCCGGCTTAACCTTAGAAGCTGTAAAAGATGTGGGCTCAATACTATAAAGTCGTCCAGCCAATTTTGTACCAACCCACAAAGCTCCAACAAAGAAAAAAATAAGTCCAAAAATGTTAATCCATACTCCATAACTATCGACCCCTAAACTACCCGGATTGGCAGCAAAATTCAATATAATCTCTGCTCCCCAAGAACTAGGTAAAAAACTAAGAATAGATCTTGTTAACTCGCTTGTACTTGGATTACTGAGAGCCTCTGTCAAACCACCACCAATTATCGCATACATAATAGCAATAATTGGCAATCCTAAAACAAGAGAAAGTGCCTTTCCAATATCCTTTCCTCGAGCAGACTTTGCAAATCTAGTTCTAACAAAGGCAGAAATAACCGTGCCAATCCACAATGCACAAAGAGAGATAACACAAAAAACCAAGATAATAATGAAAATTTCTAATAAAGTTAAACCTAAAGTAGCTAAGGAAGCTGTAAACAATCCAGCAACCAAAACAATAAAAATTGCATAAAAAGGCATTACACCAAGAAACTCACCTAAAAGCACATCACTTGGCTTTACAGGAGCTGATAGGAAAATCTCGATTTGACCAGCCTGAATACCCTGCAGAGTATATGTAATTGGCACTATCATAAGATAGAAAAAGACCATAAATAACAAAATAGGAACCATTGCAATAGCTACTTGAGATAAAAAGAAACCTAATAAATCATCAATAAACAGACCGGCAATAAAAGGTGCAATAAAAGCAACATAAACAAATAAAAAACCAATAATCAGAATTGGAAAAAAGGATCTTATTTGCCTAAATCTACTTATCCTTAGTCTATACTCGTTCCTACCAATCAAAAACCACTTAGGAGGAGACAGCTTTTTGGTTCCTCCAAGCTAAAAGCTCTTTTTCTTCAACTCCGCCAGTTAATGCGATAAAGGCTTCTTCTAAAGTTTTCTTATTTGCTTTTACCAAAATCTCATCAATTGTTCCTACTGCAATAAGCGTACCCTGATTAATAATACCGATACGGTCACATAATTCCTCAACTATTGGCAAAATATGACTGCAAACGAAAATAGTTTTATTGGCATTATCCGCCAAAGATTTAATCAATTCCTTAACCATAAGAGCAGCCCGTGGATCCAAGGTAGACGTGGGTTCATCCAAAAAAAGAATCTGTGGATCGTGAACAAGAGCAGCAGCAATTAAAACCTTCTGTTTCATTCCACGACTAAAACTCTCAAGAAGAAAATCTCGTCTTTCATAAAGATTGAAAAGTTTAAGCAAATCTTCAATTCTCTTTGGCAGAATATCCTTGGGAACATCATACAAAGACCCTATAAATTCTAAGAATTCATAGGCACTCAACTTCTCGTAAAGTCCGGGGGACTCGGCAAGTAAACCTGTTACTCTTTTAACCCTTTCCTCATCTTTAATTATATCAAAATTATTCACATATGCAGTTCCACTGGTTGGCTTTATTAAACAATTCAATAACCGAACAGTTGTAGTCTTGCCTGCTCCATTAGGTCCAAGCAAACCAAAGGTTTCTCCTTCAAAAACTTCCAAAGAAAGATTATTGAGAGCCTTTATTGCATATCCTTTTCCGTAAAACTTTGATAAATTATCAGTTTTTATGATACTTCTGTTCATATCAACATTATTCCTCTTCTATTCAAATTCGATTTATTAAATTGAAGATTTAAAGTTAATTCATAAAATTTATTTGGCGTGCATAAATATTTAATATCTATTTAAAAAACTTAATTATCTGTGGTGTTAATTAAATGGAAAATTCTTCTAAAAACCCAACTGTTAAAATTATTCTTGTAATAGCAATAATTGCAATAGTAGTTTTTGCTGCCTATGCAGTCTTTACATATCCTAAAACAGTTGTGGATTTTCCGGTTTCTTTTAGCATTGGCGCGGAAACGGAAGAGAGGGATTTCGAATTATCAGTATTGCAAAGTAAGGTGCAAGTAGAGATAGTAATTAGCACTGGTTCAACCTTATGGACCGCATCTATTATACATCAAAATGTAACTATTTGGGATCATCGGGCTACTCAAGGAGGACAAACAACTTATCAAAGTGAATGGCTAGAGCTTTCAAGCGGACAATACAACTTTACTTTTACAGCAGCTGGATTTGGAGAATTAGATGCAAATGTAAAAGTAATTGCCAAGGGTGGCTTCTGGTAATTATTGGTGCCATCTTACCTGTTTTTTATAGTAGATTCTGAACGGATTTAATTAGATGCTCTTGCCATTTATGTAATACTTATTCTGGCTTCATAACACTATAAAGAAATAGCTTCCCAAATTCTTTGGTGAGGCTAGAGCGTATTGGGTCAATTAGAGGAGAGAAAATTAAAGAAAATACAAATCTCACTAAGCAAGGCAAATATAGCCAAAAAAATCTCCTCCACCTTTAAAACCGCATATAAAAAGCTCGATAAACGATCCAGCTTGAAGGATGATTTTGAAAAACATCGGTCAAGTAATACAAATACAAATTTAAGAAAATTCCCTTCCCACTCAAAGAATGAAACTGAACTCAAAAAGATTGTAATACCTGAAGCTTCATCTGGTTGTATTCATCATCTTGGTTATTTAGCTGAGCGCGATTCAAAGATAGCTATCCCTGACGAATGCATGATATGCAAGGACCTCTTGGAATGTATGCATAACAGCATAGGAAAATAACTGATATTCTAATGGTACATTTTTTTAATTTTATGAAAAAGAAATTTTTCTTTCTTAAACATGATAAAAGAAGAGGGTTTATTTCATAGTTTACCAAAGGTAAAAAACAAATGAAAAACCATCATAGAAAAAATTTCTTATTTGATCAAGAAAAAAAAATTGATAAGCGTCTAATTTTTATTAGTGCCTTATCTCTAATCTGGTTTGTTTTAAGAACAGGTACCAAGCCATCAAGAATTACTTATCCTTGTCAGAGAGTAGCCTTAGCAAACAGTTCATACTTGATAGGTTTATCTGTTCTGCTTTGGTTAACTTCAACTCTGATAAAAACTAAGAATTTCTTTGCCAAACAAGCAATAACCATTATCGCAGTAATAATTATAGCAAATATAGCCTTAACCAGTATTAATTTTTTGGGAGGCTTTGCTTTTGCTCAAGAAGTTAATCCCAACCAAGAACTGCTGCTTAGCCTTGAACCCTTGCAAACAAGTGTTACTTCTGCTTCAGATCTTTTTGTAGTAAGCGGAAGATCATTTGCTCATATTAGCGAAATAATAACTCTGATGAGCGTTAATAGATTGTATTTCTACCAATCAAATGCGACTGGAGAAAATCAAGCTTCCAATGGTCTAATTGCTAAGGATGATGTTGTTTTAATAAAAATTAATGAGGAATGGCCCTTTCGTGGAGGAACAAACACAGATATTCTAAAAGAGCTAATTCAAGTGATAGTGGATCATCCTGATGGTTTTGCTGGAGAAATTGTTGTTGCAGACAATGGTCAATGGCAAGGAAGCATGGATTGGTCACAAAATAACGCAGAAGATATCTCTCAATCCACCCAAGATGTTGTTAACTTTTTTTCATCTTCTTATAATGTTTCAACTTATTCTTGGATTCCAATAAGAACAACACAAGTAAACGAATATTCACAAGCAGACATGAATGATGGCTATATACTCTATGATACAGCTGATCCGCAAACCGGCTACTATGTTTCCTATCCAAAATTCAAAACCCAATATGGAACCCACATTAGCTTCAAAAATGGAATATGGAATGGAACAGACTATGAAAAAAGACTCAAAGTAATCAACCTTCCCGTCCTAAAAACACACGGTGCCTATGGAGTAACTGCTGCTCTAAAACATTATATGGGTGTTCAATCTCAAGGAGAAACACAACCAGGCCTATCCAATGGGCACTCATCTATAGCCACTGGAGGGATGGGAACACTCTTGGTTGAAACTGGTCTTCCAACACTAAATATCCTTGATGCTATTTGGGTGAACGCAAATCCACCTCCATCCCTTGCCAGAGGTCCAAACACTCCATATGATCAGGCAACACGAATCAACACTCTAATAGCAAGCACTGACCCTGTAGCACTTGATTACTGGGCAGCAAAACACGTTCTCATGCAAACAGCAGATTTGATTGGATACACCGACACTCACACCATAAATCCAGACAGTACAGATAGTACCGGCGTAAAAAATGAAGCCTTTGGTGTTTGGCTCAAACTAACAGAAAATGAACTAGCAAACTCAGGCTATTCTGTTACCTCCCAAGAAAATGAAATGAACGTGTATATAACAAGCGAAAACCTAAACCCAACTCCTAGTCCGACTCCTATCCCAACTCCTAGTCCAACTCCTACTCCCACACCAACGCCAACTTCCACATCATCTCCTACAATATCACCAACAACAACTCCTTCACCCACATCAACTCCAACCAGTACTCCACCACCAGAACCAAAACCGACTCCAAATCCAGAATTTAGTTTCCCAACAGCATATGTTGCAGGCGGAATATTAGCTGCAGTGGTTGTAATTGTAGCGATTTTATTGTTAAGAAGAAAATAATTTGGATGCGGGAGGTGGAATTCGCACCCTAATTTACCAGTAAAATATTGCTGATTAACTTTAAAGAATAGATATTTGTTATCGTGGCTTGCACAATATCTCCTTAATTTTTCGTCCATACAACTTGTGTTTTGACAAAGGGTCATAACTAAAGAACTCTTTACTTTTCAAAGCCTGAATAATCACTGCTGTATCAACACCCCCACCTTTAGGGTAGCCTTTCCATCCAGTTCCAGCAACTGCAATTATCTCTTCCCCCAAAGGAACAAGTTCTCGTTCTGCCATCCCCATTGCTAAATGAACACAAACTTTTAATCCTTCACAAATTCTGCGATAAGCCAACTGTGCAGCTTCAGGATAAGGAATTGAACCCTCTGGGAGAAATACAACCTCGTAGCCAGCTGATTCTACTTTCTTTTTTATTTTCTTGGAAAAAGTAGGACAACCAACACAACCATAGTCACATCCAACAAATGTTAACTTAACATTTGACCCATCAAATACTTCAAGGGCTTTTTCAGCTGTTTGCCCTCGCATAGAAGCAATAACAACATTCTTGATTCTATTTTTCTGTGCTGCTCTCTTAGCTAATAATAGGGTATTTGTTGTGTTGTGTTTTCCACCAGAATCAAAATAAACTATTTCTGAAATCATTTTGCTCTCCAGATTTTCTTCTTTCACAGCATCAACTCCAGTTAATTTGTAAATATCCTTTACTAAGTAAAGTATTTAAGTATGAGCTAACACAAGGTAAAGCTGATAACGAAAAGGAAAGGATTATGTTAGAATATCCTATAGCGCTGGAATCAATACCTTGTCCAGTTGAAAAGACTGTGGCATTAATTGGAAGTAAATGGAGTATTCTTATTGTTAGGGAACTTTTCAATGAAAAGGGTTCTTTGAGATTTAGTGAGCTTTTTCGTAGACTTCAGCCAATAAGTTCAAGAACTCTCTCTAAAAAATTAAAAGAACTCACAAAATATGAAGTAGTAGAAAAGACAATTAAACCTACTACTCCTCCATCTACTTATTATTCTTTGAATGAAAAAGGAAAAGACTTAGCTTCAGTCCTTAGAGCCATGGCAAAGTGGAGTTTAAAATGGCACACTACTTCGCAATGAAAATCTAATTAATTATTTTACTTGTCAGTTAGGAGTGGGATTCGCACCCTAATTTACCAGCAAAATATTATTTTTGTTTAAATTTTTTTCTGAATTTTATGAAAAGAGCTATAGAACCTATTAAGGCGACAATCACAATTATTGGAACTATTACATTAGACCCAATAGTTAACCCATCTGGAGAAGGTTCTGGTGTTGGAATTGGCGAATATGTGTTTTGTTCAATGATTATTGTATAATTGATGACGTTGATATTTGGATTAATTTTCATATAAAAATTGCCAGCGTTATCCTGAATATAACTAGTTCCACCAACAATATTACGAGGGTTATAAATGGAAGAGAAATTTGCATATATAAGATCAATTTGATCAGCATCTGATCCGTTTGGAAAGGTTCTAATAGTAATAAAAGTAGGTCCTCCTAAAGGAAATAGAGAAGGCACTAGATAAGCGATATATTTAATTCGCCACTCAACATGGTCACAAGTGAAAGAATCTGTAATAGCATAACTACAAGAGCCAGAAAATCTTGCCACCTCACTCCAGTTACCGTGTGTTGAGGTATCTATTGGAACTGTGTTTTTTGGAATATAAAGAGACCAAGATGGGTAAAAATCATTAGGTTCATCCCATATTGTTGCCACTTTTTCATCAAGTAATGCTTTATTAACATTCAAGTAATGAGTGGTGTTATGATTAACATAAGCTATAGCATTAATTCTTCCAACGGCATCAAATCGATATGTATCACTAATATCTAGAACAACAATTTTGCCAGAAGTTATTTCACTTAGATAAAAAATTGCATCTGATTTGTAGTCGTTTGGTTTTATATCGGCTAATTTGATTTCTCTTTCTTCATTATCTACTAGATTATCTACTACTACCAGAGTATCTCCGTTGTAAACATATGTAACTAGAGCGCTGGAAAATTCTGCATTTACATTAATGATTAGTGTGGTTGATAATGTGAAGAATAGAATGATCNCAAAAAAAGTAACCNNTTTATTCATGGTTNNTTTTTCTCTANTTTTTATTNNANAAATTATTATCCTTTCAAACTATTCAATATTATTCAATTAATTTCATTGCTAATTTTCTAGCAAATGGAATAGCTAATATGCTTGTTGGAAAAGCGACAATAAAACCAATCACCCAGTTCTTAAGAAACCTGTAAATAAAGCCTTCATTCCAACCTGTATTTAGTGTTACCATTACAAAACTCATCGTTGTATCTATAGCCAAAGTCATAAAAAAAGCTACTAACAATCCACGAACTTTACTGTTCGAGTTCATATCAACTAACCTTCATATATGAAAAATAAATTACTGCTATTTTTTAGTTTTATGTTTGATCACAATTCAGTTTTAGACAATCTTAAAAAAAAGAAAGTTTTGGAATTTTGTTGATTATTAATTAAATACATTATTCTGGGAAGAAATACGCTCCTGTACCTTCAACAACATGAACACCAGTTAAAGGTCCAACCATAATATTAACACCAGTGAAAGTCGCCTTTATTTGAACACCTGTCAAATCTCCAGTAACACCATGTTTTACAGCAAATCCTTCAGTTAAAGCTCCAAGATATACAGCTCCATGGTTTATCGTTTCTGTTCTTCCAGCAAGGGTAAAAGTGAAAGTTGGTCCTAAATACAAATATGGACCACGACCAATAATTTTAGTATTCACTGTTCCTTCAACTGTTCCTGCAGAATAAACATCTATTGCATGAAGCAAAACGCTCCCTGTTCCCGTCACAGTGTCCAACTGGACTGTTTGTGCTATACTTTGACTTGTAATACTGTTTCCCCAAGGACCTCCATAATGATAAACCTCACTAATTGAGCCCTTAACATGCAAAATATCACCAGTCATAAACTGTTTACCAGGATCAACACCAACAAGAACTGAAACTTGTGTGAAGGTCCCTGTAGTAGGAGGAAGAGCTAATACAGGTACAGTTAATGACAAAACAAATAACAATGTAGATAATGATAAAAGAAAAATTTTTTTCTTCGTCTTTTTCACCTCCTTCTAAAGAGAATAGTCTATTTAATTGTGAATTACTAAGGTCGGAAAATTACATACGGATTTTTGCGCAATTTTCCGAAAAATCCAAAATTGATGATAATTGCTGATTTTTTTAAGATCATTAGGTTTACATAATTTATTTCTAAGGTTTTTCTGATTCTTAATTAGTTCAAATATTGTTTTACTTTTTCGTTTTCATAGGAGATTCTTACTTTTAATATACGTCCTCCCCGCCCTCTCTCACCCATAAAAAAGCGAGACTCCACTAAACCCAAGTTTTCCAATTCTGATAATACTTTTCCACTCCTACCAGATCGACCATATATACTATGCTTTGATACTTTTCCAGTCTTTACTATCTGCATTAAGGTTCTCCATCCAGCTTTCTCTAGGGACAATTTTTGTTGAAAATAGTCATTTTTGAATGATTTGATTAGATAATCAAATGTTCTTTGAGCATAATTGGATTTAAACTCGATTTTGGGAACGATAGAAGTGGGCTCAATCAGAACTTTGACCTTTTCAATATCACTCGTTATTGTTTTTCCAAATTCATCAGCATAAATTAGTTTAGGATTTAAAGCAATCTCTCCCGAATACCTTGTTTTAAAAATTAACTTTATTGTTTTTATTTGAAAAGAACTCAGTAATTCTTTTCCTATTTGAATCGATCCGTTTTGTAATAAATAACTTGGTTGAATACTTGTAATTTTTAATTTTGGATTTGTCAAGTTTTCAATACTATTTAGGTAACAAAAACATTTTGAAACATTTACTATATCAAAACGTGCTTCAAATTTTTGACCAACTTTAACTCTTATTGGAACGATAAAATTTACTCGAAGATTTAATTGATTAAATTGGGTTTCCAATTTTTGGCGTTTTTTTCGATTTTCTTCAAGAACAAGTTTAGCCTTATCAAGATGTCCCTGCTTCTCAAGTGTCCAAATATAGTAAATTCTGATAATATTTAAAACAAATTCTGGGAGTTTAGAAGAATCTTTTTCTAGATTTTCTTTAAAGTGTTGGTTTGACAGCTTCCATTGATTTTTACTTGCGTAGAAAACAGGTTTAGCCAACTCTATTATTGTTCTAGGATCAGCTAAAATTTTGGTTGGTATTTGCATTAGTTTTTTAAAATATTTTTCTGTTTGGTTCATCATTCCAATTTGTGCATATTGCCTTAGAAGATCTGAGTAAACAACGCCTTTAGCTAGTAATGAATCGGTTTTTTCAGATAATGCAAGAGCTTTCAGACTGCAAGTTAATGCTTTTTTAAAATTACCTATTGATTCATATGACCTAGAGGAGAATGAATTTGCATAAACTAATCGAAGATAATCGCCAATCTTCTCTTTCTCGTCGATTTCATAAACCTTTGCAAACATTTTCAAAGCTTCTTGTTCAAGGAAACAAAAGTTAAAGGTCATCCCTGCAACGTAGCAGGCTTCTATTTGATATTGAAAATCCCCAAGTTCCTCGAAAATGGTGATTGAACGCAAAGACTCAGTTAATCCATCTTGTAATCTACCCGCTCCAGCATGATAAGCACCTAATCCAATAAGTGACCATGCAACATCCCAAAGAGAGTATTCTTCCTCAAAAATTCTCAAAGCCTCTTCCATATATTTTGTAGCCGTAGATAACATAAATTTGAGATGAAAAGCTCTTCCTTTACTTACTAAAATTCTTGCATACTCCAATCGGTCAGCAGTCGCATAAGGTTCAGCTTCTTTTATCAAATCCATTAAATTAGAAATTTCTCCAAGTTGAAAAGCTGAATCCATTGCTTTTCTATAAGCTCGCAATCTCACAACTTCATTTTCAGAACTATTAGCAAGCTCTTTAAACACTCTCATTGATTCCCTAAACATGTTATTTGCTAGATAAGCATCACCTAATCCTTCCATGGCAGTTAATTTCTCGTTAATGAAGCCTTGGTCATTGCCACTTTTTTTAATAACGTATGAGAAGTTTTGGATCGCCTCACCATTACTAAATTGTGAGAGTGCAACTTTACCTGCCTGTAGGGAGTATGTGATGGCTTTTATCTTATAGTCAGCTTTAACAAAATGATACGCAAGATCACTTGCTGGGATCAATGAACCAGATTGTTTTTCAATCTCAATTTTTTCTGCAATCCTTAAATGGTACTCTTTTTTCAAAATCAGAGGAATTTCTTCATAAAGCATTTCTCTAAATTTCATATGGTTAAACTTGTAGTAGCTTCCCTCACATTGCACTATTAAAGTTCTTTTGGAAATTCCATCCAAAGTTATAAGAACTTCAGTATAATCAAGAGAAATTACATCAGCTACCAATTTAGGATCAAACTTATCCCCCATGACTGAAGCTACGTCAAGGATTTTTCTTTGGTCAGGGTTTAATTCCTCTAATCTATGCAGTATTATATCCCTTACTTTCTGAGGAATATGATATTTCTCAACGGACAAAACCCATTTGTCATCTTTTTTTAAGAGATTTTTCTGATGATAGAGCATCCTCAAATACTCTATAACAAATAAAGGAACTCCATGACTATCAGAAACTAATCTTTTAAGAAGTTCGGGATGAACTTTATCACCTAACATGCTTTCAGCGATTTTTTCCACTTCATCGACTTCAAGAGTTTGGAGTTTAATTTCCTTATAGAGATCTTCTCGACCCATAAGTAATAGAAGTCTAGTTAGCTGATTTGGATGCTCTCCTGAATACTTAAAAAGTTCTTCTCTTCTTAGAGT
>JGI2160J19893_10000125_pt1 | contig 25323 bp, 20 predicted proteins | sample DeeMarSeWOR28_12_FD_19893 | JGI IMG/M metagenome (IMG submission 19893)
ACCCAGCTGCCAATCGACCGCGACCCGCATGTAAGACAGCTACGAGTGGTATATCCGCTATCGGCTGGGCAGCAGCCACGATATCCAATGATGGGACTCCCACTACTGCTAGATGACCAGCCAATGCCATTCCTTTTACAAGAGCTAATCCAATTCGTAATCCAGTAAATGAACCAGGTCCCAAAGCGACAGCCAGAACTTTGATATCTTGGGCTGTCAAGCCTGCTCGTTCAAGCAATGCGGATATAGTCGGCGCTAATTCGATGGTGTGATATTGTTGGCTTAACCACATCATTTCACTGACCACTTGGTTGCCATCATAGAGTGCGACGCCCACTTCTTGTGTTGATGTATCAATCGCTAGCAACATTACAAACCGCCATAAATACGCTGTCGAAAATTGATTAAAAGAGACTCGTAATCAGATCCACTTGCTGAAAATACCAGATCGCGCTGATTGATATCAATCATTCTTAGGGAAACCCATAGATTCTTATCTGGCAATGCATCTTTTATTCTCTCTGCCCATTCTACGACCAGCGGTCCGGATTCGATGAAAACATCCAAATCAAGCTGCTCAGCCTCCTTGGAATCCTTTAAGCGATAACCATCCAAATGATAGAATGTTCCTCCATCTAAGCGGCGATATTGATTCACTAAAACAAAGGTTGGACTCGTAACCTGGTCTAAAGAACCCCAACCCGCTACCATGCCTTGCACCAGGGTTGTTTTTCCCGATCCCAAGTCTCCTTCCAAGCAAACAACNTTACCTCTCTTCAANAGGGTACCAAGACGTATTCCTACTCGCCTAGTGTAATCAGTCCCCCGGCTGATGAATTCGAAGGAATTTTGATCGAGGATCGGCATAATTGGATTATACGCTGTGCTTCTGACTAAGTGAAGAGGGATTTCACTCAGAAATTGATTGGATCTTTATTCTATTGGCAGATTAGGATTTTAATTCAAGCTTCGCGTGGGAAGCCGCTAACCTTTTTAATCCCACTCCTGCAAAGAAGACATCTAGGATTTCATCGTCGTTCTCAATACGGCTGTTAAGCACGAGTCCTTCACCCCAACTGGGATGAATTACTGCAGCACCAGCCTGGTATTGATGTTCAACTAATGTGGAAGAAGAACTGTTCATCTTCTGCCATCGGATTCCTTCTGATCGAGTGACTCTGGAATATCTCCGAGATTGTTCACTTACCGATAATAATTCCTCAGGAATATCTCTCAAGAAACGCGATTCGTCTACCGGTTCCGAATAACCGAACGAGCTTTTATTTAAAGGTAAGACCATGTATAGACTATCTTTTGCTCGCGTAATGCCTACGTAAAATAAGCGTCGTTCTTCCTGCATCCCCTCTGGATCGTCAAATGAACGAAAATGAGGCAAAGTTCCATCACTAAGACCAACAATAAACACTATCGGAAACTCAAGGCCTTTGGCAGCGTGTAAGGTTAGTAGAGTTGGAACTTTGCCCTCGGTATCAAGAGTATCTTGATCAGATACCAGTGCTACCTGCTCTAAAAATCCCTCTAAACCAGCGTCCTTGAATTCATCCGCCAACCTGCGTAACTCCATCACGTTTTCCCAACGACTTTGTCCTTCATCAGTACCATCATCGATGTAATCGCGATAGCCAGTATCTTCCAAAACCATATCCATCAACCCTAGCGGTGATAGTTCATTTCTTCTCTCTCGCCATGAAGCGAGTAATGCTCCAAATCTTGATAAAGCGCCTTCCATTCGAATTGTGAATGCTTCCACATGACTGGTATTACCAGTCCCTAATTCAATTGATAACATCCCGGGAGACAAACCAATTTTCTGTGCATGTGTTCTTAATGCCAGCATGGTCTTCGTGCCAATTCCCCGAGTTGGTGTATTTATCACTCTCGATAAACTAATCTCATCATTCGGATTGTGTACTAATCGCAAATATGCAATCAAATCTTTAACTTCTCGTCGGCCATAAAAACGTTGTGCTCCAACCAATTTGTACGGCAGATTGGCTCGTAAGAATGCCTCTTCCAATAAACGCGATTGGGCATTGGTTCTGTACATCACCGCAAAATCACCTGGGTGTGCAGCTCGACGTCCTACCAGCGAGCTGATATTATCCACAACATAGAGTGCTTCTTCACGGTCATCGTATGTTTCGTGTAGCACTATTTTTTCTCCCGAGCCGCGGGAGGTGATTAAGTTCTTTGGAGTCCGGTGAGGATTTTGATCAATTACTGCCATGGCAACATCAAGGATGGCCTGCGTGGAACGATAATTCTGCTCTAACAAAATCCTTTGTGTTTCAGGGTAATCNTTCTCAAACCGCAACACATTTCGGTAATCNGCCCCGCGCCAGGCATAGATTGATTGATCTGCATCACCNACAACAAAAATATTATTATGNAAGGATGCCAGGTGCTTCAGAAGTTGGTATTGAGCTAGATTTGTATCTTGAAATTCATCAACTAAAACGTGCTCAAAACGGCGAGCATACTTCGCTTTAATCTCCGGGATTTCATCCAACATGCGCGCAGTCCACAACAACAAGTCATCAAAATCTAAACCATTATTCGCTAATAATAATTCCTGATAGCGATGGTAAACACGATTCAGGACCTCGTCTCGATAGGACTGAACAGGAAATTCATCTGGCAGGATTAAATCATTTTTCGCTTTGGAAATCGAAGCCAACATGCTTTGTGGTTGGTATCTTTTTTTATCTAAATTCAGATCGAGTAAAGCTTGTTTGACTACATTGACCTGATCATCACTGTCAAAAATCACATAATTTGATTGAAACGGCTGGTGCTCAGCTTCTATTCTTAGTATACGAGCACAAGTGGCGTGGAATGTACCCAGGGTTAATCCCCGTAATTGGTCTCCCACTAAATCAATTACTCTGTTCTCCATCTCTCTGGCAGCTTTATTTGTAAAAGTCACCGCAAGTATGTTGTACGGATGAACCCCCATCTCCTGGATTAAATAGGCGATCCGGTGAGTGAGAACACGTGTCTTACCAGAACCAGGCCCTGCTAAAACAAGCACAGGGCCCAACCCTGAACTTACAGCCTGCTGCTGAGCGGTGTTTAATTGGGAAAAATTCTCCATATGCGGGGATTGTAACGTCTGGAAGGTAGCATGTCAACACATCGCTTTCAACGGGGTTCAACACGCTCTGCTGGAATAGAATATAATCTGGAATGTACAGTATAATCCTGCAGATATTTAGTTCAAACACCTTAATAGATAAAATCCGATGGAAAACCAAATATTTTCCCATTCGTGTGAGAAAATGTCCGAGATCGCAGATGGAACTGTTGCTTTAACAGTCACCTCTCCCCCATATTGGAATGCCATTGACTATGACATCCACGCCAATGACAGCGAGCAATTCTATCGCACGAGGTCTTACTCAAACGATTTTACAGATTACCCGGAATATATAGAATGGCTGACGAAGGTATTTAATGAAGTCTATCGAGTAACCAAGCCAGGCGGATTCTGCGGGATCGTGATCGGAACAGTATTACTTGACGGAGATCTGTATCCGGTCCCCTTTGACCTGAGTGCACGATTGACAAAAAGTGATTGGATATTTCACCAAGATATTATCTGGCATAAATGCACCGGGGGTGTAAAAAGAGCTGGTGTGACGATCCAGAAACCATTCCCGGGGTACTATTACCCAAATATCATGAACGAATATATATTAGTTTTTCAAAAACCGGGACCGAAAATATATCTCAATCGCTCTCAAGAAGAAAAAACAAGCGCCAAGTATATGATTGATACGCTGTTTACACTGGAAACCGCGAACAACATATGGCATATCGCACCCGTTCCACCAGGTTTTATAGAGCATCCTGCGCCTTTTCCCGAGGAGATCCCTTATCGCTTGATCACCCTATACTCCTATCCGGATGAAGTGATCCTGGATCCCTTTTCCGGATCGGGTCAGACTCTTAAAGTTGCCCGGGCTCTTGATCGAAAATTCTTTGGTTATGAGACAATCCCAACTTATGTTGAATTAGCTCTAAAAAGAATTGATCAACCATTATCTATTCGTTCGAAACAACTAGTTGCAAATTTTATAAAAATACCTCCGGGAGAAAAAACAGGAACAAGTCATTAGGTTAATCCCTTGACTCAATCCCTCTCCAAATCACTTTAAGATCTATTACCGCTCTTATGGGCAACCTATGAATTGGAATTTAATCGGTCATAATTGGGCTGTTGAATTGCTCAAGCAACATGTCAGCCATCAAACCCAAAGACATGCATATCTGATAACCGGCCCAGAAAATATCGGACGGCGTACATTAGCGCTACGTTTTGCTCAGGCATTGAACTGTCCCCAACCGCTTGAGCCTGGCGAGCCTTGTCTGAGTTGTCATACTTGTGAACAAATTGATCGCATGGTTCACCCTGATCTGGCAATAGTTCAAGCCGAAAATATCGGCGGTACATTAAAAGTCGACCAAGTTCGTGAACTTACAAAAGGTCTCTCACTATCTCCATATGATGCCCAATTCCGGGTAGCAATTTTTCTGCGTTTCGAAGAAGCCAATCAATTTGCTGCGAATGCCCTGCTGAAAACTTTGGAAGAACCCCCTTCACGAGTAGTGATAATTTTAACAGCCGAGAACGCTGATAGGTTAATGCCCACCATCACCTCTAGGTGCGAAATTATCCGCTTGAGACCTCTGCCTTATTCAGAATTGAGCCAGGGACTACAATCGCAACTGGATGCACCTGCAGAGGAGGCGCAACTATTGGCTCACGTCTCCGCTGGCAGACCGGGATATGCCATTCTGATGCACGAGGAGAAGGTACGATTATCCCAACGCAATGAATATTTAGATGGTTTAATGAGTATCTTATCGAGAGATAGAGTTCAACGATTTATATATGCTGAAATGCTATCAAAGGAAAGGGAATCCTTAAGAGAGGTACTGACAATTTGGCTTTCTTTCTGGCGTGACGTATTGTTACGCACTATTGATTTTTCCACACCAATAACAAACATCGATTATGAGGATAAAATTGATGAATTGGCTGCGATCATCGGTCAAGATAAGGGATTCGATCTTGTCGTATCCACGGAACGTTTATTCGTTGATTTGGATCACAATGTCAACTCACGCTTAGCCATTGAAGTATTCATGCTGGATTTGCCTTATTTAGAATCAGTTTCAGCTTAAATGCCTCCCAGTGCAGCTCAATGCTCAATAAATCGTCGAGCTCCATATATGCTATACTCGGAGAGGCTATAAACATTATTGCAGAACAATCCATACCAGCTGGATCTGAAGAATTTTGCCCGGATATATACAGGTGAAAACAATAAGGTTTAATCTGAACCAAATCAACCTGTCCAGCTTTCAACCGGATTATTTTCTTATTTGATCATGCAACACAACGGGGAAGAAACAATCACTCGTACGACTCTAGATCTGCTCTATAATATCAGTCGTGAGTTAACAGCAGCTCTTGATCTGGACATTGTCTTACGAAGAGTGATCTCTTTGTCCGTTAGCAATGTCGGAGCGGCGAATGGCAGCATCATCGTCTTAGATGAATCTGGAGTGCCAATCGAGGGGGTCATCAGTGTCGGCGAGAGAATGATTGAAGCCACACAACAGCTTTCAGATGTTATTGATAAGGGTTTGGCTGGTTGGGTGGTTCGCAATAAGCAGGGGGTACTTATCACGGATACCAGCATCGATGACCGTTGGATGCATCGCCCCGATGATGCAGAGGATCAAACCGGACCTAAATCCGCGGTTAGCGTGCCAATTATCGTTCGTGATCAGCTGATAGGTGTGATGACACTGGTACATCCATCTCCAGAGATGTTCACAAAACAGCATTTTGATTTGATCCAGGCCATTGCTGACCAGGCTGGAATTGCAGTGTTGAATGCCAGGCTTTACGAAGAAAGTCAGCGCAGAGCTCGAGTCATGACCGCCTTGGCTGATAGTGCATCCGAGATAACTGCCAGCCTCGATCTTGATGAGGTTTTGCAGCGCATTCTATCCCAAATAAGTAATGCCTTGCGTGTTGAAGTTGTCTCACTCGCCCTCATCGATCCCCCCGGTGAAACATTGACTTTCCAGGCTTCATCTGCAGGATCAGAAACAAACCTCTTAGGCAAAAAAATTCGAATGGGCGAAGGACTTGCTGGGTGGGTGGCGAAAAATGACCAAGGAATGATCATCCGTGATGCTTCCCAAAAAGAAAGTTTTCCATATGGGGCTGGGCATATTGTCGATCCAAACATTCATGCAATTGCATGTGCCCCTCTCAGATCGCGGGGTCAGGTAATTGGCATCTTGCAGGCCATAAATCCAATTGAGAATAAATTTGATCCCGATGCACTCGAAGTTCTTACTGGTATTGGCAGCTTGGCTGGCTCTGCTATTGATCATGCCCAATTATTTGAACAGCTCCAGGCCGCGCACCTGCGCTACCACGAATTATTTCAGGATAGTATAGATTCGATCTTCATCTCTGATTGGCAAGGAAAAATTCTTGAAGTGAACCGCCAGGCTGAGATATCGACCGGATACGAGCGCGAAAGATTGTTAACCAATTCGATCGACCAGCTTTTAAATATCAACCAGGAGGAAATGAGTGAAAAATCTAGCCACTTAATACCCGGGGAATCACTTTCATTCGAATCCCAACTAAAGACCCGTCAAGGAGATCACATCCCTGTCCAGATCAACACACGTTCCATAATGGTCGAGGATGGCTCGAATATACAGTGGTTAGTTCGGGATATCACCGAAAGAAGGAAATTAGATATGTTGAGGGAAGACCTGATCTCAATGATTTACCATGATCTCCGTTCTCCACTAGCCAATGTAGTTTCTAGTCTGGATGTCTTTAATGCCATGCTCCCTCAGGAAGGTGATCCTGCTTTTCGCTCTTTACTCGACATAGCTTTAAGATCCACAGAAAGGATTCAACGTTTAACGAATTCTCTTCTCGATATGAGCCGACTTGAATCTGGGCAGCCTGTGGTCAACCTGTTCGCCACCTCGCCGGTTTTACTTGCTTCGGATGCAGTCGATGCAGTATCCCCAGTAGCAGATACGAAAGACCAGATTATCTCTCTAACGATCTCTCAAGATTCCCCACCCGTTATGGTTGATGGAGACATGATTCGCAGAGTATTGATTAACCTTCTCGAGAACGCGGTCAAATACAGCCCTCCTGGGGGAGAAATTACATTGGGCGCAGATTTCGATTCAAGTTTAGCTAAAATTTGGATTCAAGATACAGGTCCTGGGATACCAGCTGCAGAAAGAGACCACATATTCGATAAGTTCGCCCGGTTAAACCCAAAAGGCAGTCAAAAAGGATTTGGTTTAGGATTGGCATATTGTCGGCTGGCGATCGAAGGACACGGAGGTAGCATTTGGGTTGAGAGTGAACCCGGTCAAGGCGCACGTTTCTGTTTCACCTTACCAATTGCTGACAGCTGACTAGATTCGATCAGTGTGTTAAACTTTTCTATCAACAAGAAGTTTACAACAAGCCATCGGGAGTGATCATGCACCAAATTTCACCAGGAATCTATTATGAAGACATGTACTCTGGAGTCACCCTGGGTACTATAATTCAACCCCATGGAACAATCATGATCGATGCACCGCTCCGCGCTGATGATGCTCGGTCGTGGCGATCCGCTCTAAACAACCTAGCAAGTGGTCCGAGTAGAATTCTCGTCAATTTGGACTCACACCTAGATCGAACCCTTGGCTCACGTGCCTTGGATTGTGCTATCGTAGCACATCAAACAACTGCTCAGGTATTCCGAAACCGTCCATCGGTATTTAAAGGCCATAGTGCTGATAGCGGAGCCGAATGGGAGGTAAGTAACGATGTGTTCGGAACCCGGTGGGCTATCCCTGACATCACCTTTTCAGACCAGTTATATTTCCAATGGGGCGGTCCGGAGGTAATCTTAGAACATCATCCAGGTCCTACATTAGGCTCCATATGGGTGATAATTCCATCCGCTAAAGTGATTTTTGTCGGTGATACTATTCTTTTTGACCAACCGCCTTTCCTCGCCTCTGCTGACCTCGAGGCTTGGATCGTTTCCCTAGAATTGTTAAATGACTACTATATGGATTACAATATTATTAGTGGGAGAGGTGGTCCGGATGGAATAAAAGGTGTTCGTGCCCAGCTGAACATAATCAAGTACATTCTCAATGGACTTGAAAAATTAGCCGAAAAGAATGCCCCACCAGAAAAAACCGAAGGAATGATATCACAGTTGATGGCTAAGATTTCGATACCAACCTCGCGCCGAGAACACTACATACAACGTCTCAGACACGGGCTTTATTACTATTACTCACAACATTACCAACCAATTGAATCTATTAAAGATAACTGATTCGCTATCTATCTCCCCCAAAATGTCAAAAAATAATCAACAGCCCCTATTCGAACTCACCCGTGGTGAGTCAGTTGAATCTGTGCATTATGGTTCAATCGCCATATCCGATAACCAGGGTCATTTGGTTGCCTGGTATGGAGATCCTGACTCGAACACTTTCCTCCGATCTTCCGCCAAACCTTTTCAGGCAATTCCATTCATTGAAGAAAATGGAGTTAGTTTATTCGATCTTTCTGTTGAGGAGATCGCTTTGATTTGTGCATCGCACTCCGGTACTGATAAACATGTATTAGTTGTTCGTTCTATCCAGTCAAAGACCGGAGTGATGGAAGCCGATTTAAAGTGTGGAATTCATCCAATCATTGACCAACAGACCTCTGAAGCGATGCGAGAACGTGGTGAAGAATCATCACAAAACCGCAACACTTGTTCCGGAAAGCACACCGCTATGCTCGCATTCGCAAGTATGCATAACTGGTCAAGAGATGATTATATTAATCCAAATCACCCGCTACAACAGCGAATATTGAAAACTTTTGCTGAAATGAGTGGAAAATCCTTGCATGAAGTAGACGTCGCTATAGATGGCTGCTCAGCTCCTAATTTTGCTGTACCGCTTCGCAATGCAGCATTGGCATTTGCACAATTGTGCGATCCAAACCATCTCCATCACGCGCGCGCAGAGGCTTGCCGGACCATCACCAGTGCCATGACAAGCTTTCCAATCATGGTTGCAGGTCCAGGTGAGTTTGACACAAGATTGATGGATGTCTCCAATGGTCGCATTATCTCCAAAGGAGGCGCAGAGGGTTACCAGGCAATGGGATTAATGCCTGGCAGCCTTGGTCCCGGATCACCCGGATTAGGCATAGCCTTTAAAGTCACAGATGGAGATTTTCGGAACCGAGCTCGACCCGGGATCGCGCTTGAGATCCTGAATCAAATGGGTGCTTTATCGCCTTCTGAGCTGGAAAATCTGGCAGAATTTGGGCCCTCTCTCTCAGTAAAAAATTGGCAAAAAACTCAGGTTGGTCAGGCCCGACCAGTATTTACCTTGAACCACGAATCACCATCTGAAGATTAACTTCTACCCCGTCTACTTTATGGATCCTAAGGAACTCGCATTAACTGTTCATCACCGTCTTATCGACTTTTATGGGTACCCGACTTGGCGTAACCCATTGCCGCCTATCGATGAACTGGTTTCTACAATACTGTCTCAAAATACAAATGATACAAACCGCGATCGTGCTTTCCAGGCCTTAGTCGATCGCTACCCAACCTGGGAAGAAGTTCGTGACGCTGATTCTGATCAGGTGATTGATACTATCCGTTCAGCTGGACTTGCTAACCAAAAAGGACCTCGCATCCAAAACATACTCAGGGAGATAACTGACCAGAGGGGTGAACTTGACCTCGACTTCCTGGCGGAAATGCCGACAGAAGATGCCCGCAAATGGCTTATGCAGTTCAAGGGAGTCGGCCCAAAAACAGCAGCTATAGTTCTTCAATTCTCTCTTAACAAACCGGCTTTCCCTGTTGATACACATATTTACCGTGTTACTGGCAGATTGGGAATTCGACCAGTGAAAATGACGGCTAACCAAGCCCATGAGTACCTATCCAGGTTATTCCCACCTGAAGCTTATTACCCAGATCACCTTAACATTATTCGTTTGGGGCGTGAGCTTTGCCAGGCTCGCAAACCGAAATGCCCCATATGTCCCCTTCTAGACTTATGCGCTTACTATGCGCAAATCACACGTGATTCCCAATTACCCAATAGATCGAATTAGGTAGATTCATGCATCCAGATTGATTATGAAAATTTACTTTGCTTGTTCAATCACCGGAGGCCGTAAAGAAGAAAAGATTTATCAGGTGATTGTGGACACACTTCTTTCTGATGGGCATGATGTCCCCACTGCTCATCTTTCCCAATCTGATGTGGTCTTGTTGGAAGATATAGTTGATCCTGGAGACGTTTACAGGCGGGACATTGAGTGGATCGATAATTGCCAGGCCTTGATAGCCGAAGTGAGCACACCATCACATGGAGTTGGATTCGAGATCTCCTACGCTCTATTCAATGGTAAACAAGTGCTGTGTCTCCACCATCAGGGTACCCGTATATCAAAAATGCTTTCTGGAAATAACCACCCTGGCATTCGAATTCGCCCATACCAGCATCCAGAGGATATTACCGCTATCATCAGGGATTTTATCTTGAATGTTGGCGAAAACATGAATGATTCAGGTCTCATGAGTAATATCACCTAGAACTCATGACGATTGGCATTCCACGAACGTAAAATATTTGAGTAAGATATGTGCATAACAAAACGGGTATCTTGAGAACACTTGATACTCATCGCTGTTTCCTCCTTTGGCGAAAGCCTCCGCTGGGTTTCCTCACCGCCCCGGCGGAGGCTGATTTAATTTAAGATATTCACACAATTCTAGGAATTTGGTTAGAATTATATAATAATGACGAATTATGCTTGACTTTGCATACATGGAGGGAATACAATCTATGTAAAGTTTCTATTGTTTCGAAAACAGCCTATGAAGGGCGAACTTCCCTTCAAGGATTAATTTATGGAGTATAAAGATTATTATAAGGTTTTGGGTGTTGACCGAAATGCTAACGAAGATGAAATCAAACGTGCTTATCGAAAATTAGCCTTAAAACACCATCCCGATCGAAATCCTGGCGATAATAATTCTGAAGAAAAATTTAAGGAAATCAACGAAGCCTACCAGGTGCTTAGCGATCCAGAGAAGAAAAACCGATACGATCAATTAGGTAAATCTTACTCCCAATGGCAGCAGCATGGTGGAAGTCCTGGTGGTTTCAATTGGGAGGATTGGTTCGTCCAAACACCTGGATCTGGAAGCGTCCGCGTGGAGGTTGGGGATATTGGTGATATTTTCGAAGGTGCTGGCCTGGGTGATTTTTCCGAGTTCTTCCGCCGAATTTTTGGCGGGATGTCCGGTATGGGGAATGCTTCCCGCGGCTCTGGGCCTACCTTTCAGAGAGCTAGTCCCTCTCCCCAAGCATTTCAACAACAAGTTCCCATTACCCTGAACGAAGCTTATCATGGTACTACTCGTAGAATCGAAGTTGATGGTCGCCAGCGAGAGGTCATAATTCCGCGTGGAGCTCGCACCGGCACTAAAGTGCGTATTTCTAATGCCATCACGACTGCCCCAAATGTTCCCAAAAGCGACTTATTCCTTGTAATTCAAGTTTCTGATGATCCCAGATTTAAACGTAAAGCAGACGATCTGAGTACAGATGTCAAGATTGATTTGTACACCGCTGTACTCGGTGGAGAAGTGACTGTGCCCACTCTTGGAGGAAACGTCATGTTATCCATACCTGCCGGCACACAACCTGGACAATCCATTAGACTTTCCGGTCGAGGTATGCCGCGTCTCAAGAACCCTGAATCGTTCGGTGACATGTATGCCAAGGTGAATATTCAGATCCCACGCAAACTCTCATCCAAGCAAAGGGATTTGTTCTCTGAGCTTAAAGAATTGACTTAGCAAATTTATTTCTAATTAAAGTTAAATGTATTTGATGGTACAAAATTCAATGCAGCACCATTTCATGAAAGGAATTCGGTAATGAAGAGAAGCAGTAAATTATTGGTGATTATTGCGCTTATGTCCCTGTTTACTTTCGCTTGCCAGGCAATCACAGCCACGCCAACGATTGTAGCTACAGAAATACCTCCTGCGCCCACAAACACACCTGTCGCCGCTGAGATACTCATTGAATCTCCTGTGGTGGCAGCCCCACAAGTCACAGAAGAATCTGTGATACTGTCCTCTATCGAGAAACAAGATATTTTAGTTGACATCTACGAAAAATCAAATCCCGGTGTAGTTGCTATTCAGGTACTCACTGAAAGTGGAAGTGGACTGGGTTCAGGTTTCGTGCTGGATAAAGAAGGCCACATCATCACCAATTATCACGTCGTCGAGGGAGAAACCGAGCTGGAGGTGGATTTCGCAACCGGTTTCAAGACCCGGGGGGAGTTGGTTGGTATAGATACCGATTCCGACCTCGCGATTATAAAAGTCGATGCCCCGGCTGAAGAACTACACCCGCTTCCTTTGGGTGACTCATCGGAAATAAAAGTCGGTCAAACCGTTGTTGCAATTGGCAGTCCTTTTAGGTTTAATGGTACGATGACTACAGGTATCGTATCCAGCTTGGGTCGTACCTTGGAATCTTTACGCCAGGCTCCCGGAGGCAGCAATTTTTCAGCTGGTGACATCATTCAAACAGATGCTGCCATAAATCCAGGAAATTCCGGTGGCCCTTTGCTGAATTTGGATGGGGAAGTGATCGGGGTTAATCGCGCCATCCGTACATTTAATTTCACCTCTGATGCAGAACCTTTGAATTCAGGTATCGGCTTTGCAATCGCGATCAACATTGTCAAGCGTGTCGCACCCTCTTTGATCAGTGAAGGAAAATATGATTATCCATATCTCGGTATAAGCAGTTTATCTGATCTAAGCCTTCTCCAACAGGAAGCACTCCAGTTGCCCCAATCAAGTGGAGCCTATGTAACAACAGTAACACCTGAGAGTCCAGCGGATCGGGCGGGTGTACGTGGAGGAACAGTTCCGACGGATTTTCCCACATTATTTAGTGGAGGAGATTTGATCATTGCCATAGATGGTGATCCGATCCAGACATTCAACGATTTACTCTCATATCTAATTCACAATAAAAATCCTGGAGACACAATCATAATGACCATATTGCGCGACAACCAGGAGATCGAGGTTGAGCTAACCCTTGATAAACGCCCTTGATTTCCGATAAAAACAACACCATTTCCTTCCCGGAAGAAACCACTTGGTCGCTTGTTCGCAAATCTAATTGCTCGAGGAGGTGCCAATGTTTAACGAACATGATTTACGGGAACTGTTGGATTTCAAAACCGTTCATCCAGTGTTGAGTGTTTACCTAAATACAGATCCATCTGAAGGGAGTGCTGACTCGTACAGACTTCGCCTTCGAAGCATGTTAAAAGATGTCCAATTAAAGAAGGATGTAAATAATGTAGAGAGTTATTTCGACTTCGAGTACGATTGGTCAGGACGTGGGGTGGCAGTTTTTTCTTGTCAGCCAGAAGATTTTTTTAGGGCTTATTCATTCGCTGTACCGGTTGAAGACCGGTTGCGAATAAGTGAAAGAGTTCATGTGAAACCCCTTGCAGATTTACTAGATTCTTATGGTGGCTATGGTGTCGCTCTCGTCGACAAAATCGATGCGCGGCTGTTTTATTTCCACCTGGGTGAATTACGTGAGGAAGATGAACTATCGGGTGAGAGTGTTCGCCGCACCAAAAGAGGAGGGGGATCGCAGGCTCTCGGTAGAAGGGGAGGCACTGCTGGTCAAACAAATTACTCGCAAGAAGTTGCGGAGAGAAATATCAAGGAGGCTGCAGATTTCGCTGCACACTTTTTCAGCGAATATAATGTCCGCCGCGTCATGATCGGAGGAACAGAAGAAAATGTGATTGTTTTTCGGAATCACCTGCCAAAATCCTGGCAGAGCCTTGTGATAGGAACTTTTCCAATCAGTAAGAACGCCAGCCAGACAGAGGTTATGCAGCGTGCATTTGAAGTAGGCCAGCAGGCTGAACGAGTTAAGCAAGTTAAACTTGTACAAACCATTGTTTCGAATGCTGGAAAAGGGCGCGGAGGCGTTATCGATCTTGAGGATACCCTTAATGCTGTCCATGATGGTCGAGTTCATTCACTGGTTATTCGAGAAGGTTATCGCGCTCCAGGATACCGTTGTCAGGGCTGTGGATATTTGACTTCTGAGCAATTAGACACCTGTCCATTCTGCGAGAATGAATTCGATGAGATCTCAGATGCAGTTGAACTGGCCGTTCGCAGGGTGATGCGAGATAGTGGTGAAGTCGAGGTGATACGTGAATCCGAGGAGATCGAAGATTTCAAAAAAATTGGAGCTCTCCTACGATACTAAATATCACTTTGGCTTGACTCAACTACACTTAAACACAAAAAGGGAAGGTTTGACGCCTTCCCTTTTTCTGATTCGGTAACGATATTAATTTACACTTATTTCGATCTTCTTTGGAAGGTGATCTTCGGCTTTTGGAACGCGCAAGCTGAATACACCATTCTCGAGACTGGCTTCCGCCTTGGCGGGGTCAAGAACTGTTGGNAGTGTAAGCCTACGACCGAATTTNCCACTCGGCAATTCACACATCAGATACTTTTCATCTTCCTGCTCGGTGTCTTTAAACTCACCCTGGATGGTCACTGTCTTATTTAAGATTTCGACATTAATATCCTCAGCTTCCACGCCCGGGATAAGAGCAGAAATCGTATATGCCTCATCGTCAGATATAACATCTACTGCTAGGATTTTTTCTCTCTCTGGTACTTCAACAACCTGATAATTCTCATCCACAAGATGATCCATTGCTTTTCGCAATCTGGCTATACGGCGGTTTGGTGAAACATACAAAGTCATCATCACAAAATTCTCCTTAAATTGTTTATCATTAATTTTCGAAATAATACTGCACGAGTATCAGATAAACGCAAAAGGAATGTTGGTTTTTTGTTAGAACTTATTGCTTGAAATCATTGGATGCTTTTCTTGCCAACACGATAAAGTAAGGTGAATCAGCATCGAACGCAGATTTATCAAAATTTCCGAAGATCTCAACTGGAATTAGTTGAGCTGTACGCAGATCATTAAGATACTCTTCAGGACTTTCAATGATCTGTTGATTCTCGATGGTATTTCTTTCAACTTGCCCATCAGGCAGCAATCGATCGTAATGCCAGTGGAAGATTATTCTTCTTCCATGTTTTTCCCATTCGGTGCTGACTTGAATTGGATCGCCTGTTTTTGGGTGAAAGATTACCTCTTCCAGGGTGGACTCGCTCGATTCGGCTAAATCTTCAAGCCATAGTGGATTTGGAATACTGGCAGCAAATATCCCATTTTCAACCAGATGCTTGTTTATTCTTTTGTAAACCTGCTGGCGATCTTTTTTCTGTATAGTGCTGAGAGTGTTGCAGGCCAGGTAAACCAAAGAAAATTTCTGATCGAGATGGAATGCTGACATATCAGCCTGAAATATATTAACCAACCTTGCCAATTGAGGAGAAAGCTGTTCTCGTAGGAATCTCAAACTCTCAAAATTAATATCTAATCCAAATACCCGATAACCCTCCTGTGCTATTGATATGAGTACTCGCCCAGTTCCACACCCGAGCTCCAAGCACATTCCCCCCTGATGTTTAGCTAATTCGATCCAAAAAAAGACATCTTCTGTCTCAGCCGAGTGATGCAGGTGGAAAATAAGCGGATTATCTTTCATGGACCTCTTCGAGTCTGAAATTCCCTTTTTTATTCATCGATTGAAATCCAAATTACAGTGTGAAAGTANATGTGGGCATATTTCAAATTGGGGGATTTTTTTCTCAATAGGATTTATTCTCGTCGCACTCTGCTTTTGCCATCACCTGATTTCATCGTTGCTGTTTATCTCTTATTTATTCCCCGAACGGAGTGAAGAAGTGAAATTTTCGCTTAATATTTACATGGTATCAATCTCGCCAAACAAAAACGAGAATATAATATTCGTTCGATTGACCGGCATTAGTCTCCATGTTAAACTTAAAGATTGCCATGCGTTATATATATACTATACCTCTTTTCGTATCTCTAATTATCATTCCGACACGAAAAGCTGTTGCCCAAGAATTAACACCAACAAACGATGTTCATATCCTTGTATCCTCTCCAGTTCCTGGTGCAGCACTACAAGGCACTATCTCTGTTGAGGTTGACATCGACGTGGAAGAGTTTATTTCAGCTGAGTTGAGCTTTTCGTACTCGGGGGATCAACGAGACACTTGGTTCCTGATCTCTGATTGGGATGAAACCCCCTCAGATGGGTTCAGTACGGAATGGGATACCACAACCATCACAGATGGCGAATATGACCTGCGAATCTTAGTCATCACTGAGGATGAGCAGCATACCGCACTGATCCCTGGGGTTCGGGTGCGAAACTATTCGCCCATTGAAACCAACACACCCCTGCCTACCTCGACTCCAGCCCCCGAAGATACAATTGCACCAACAGTGACATCCACATCTACGATAACACCTATCCCATCCACTTCCACCCCACTGCCACCCAATCCAGCCCATATTAACAATCGCCAAATCACCTCAAGCATCGGTAATGGAGCCATAATCGCGATCTCAGCATTAGCATTCATTGGTCTCTATCAGTTCATTCGAAATAGGAGCAGAAGAGAATAAACTTTCGCCCTTCTTGATAGGAAATACCGTGTAGCAATTGGATATGAATTATGGATCCTACACTCAATAATCAATCACCATACTTGATTACTGGTCTTGGCAACCCAGGACGCCAATACAAATCAAATCGTCACAATATCGGTTTCATGCTGGTAAACAGTCTTGCAGACCGGTTGGATATCTCATTTTCTCGGATGGAATCGAGGGCATTGGTTGTGAAACATAAATACCAGGAACGAACCATTATCCTCGCCAAACCGCAAACTTTCATGAATCTATCTGGACAGGCTGTCGGAGGATTAGTGAAATTTTACAAAATTCCGCTCGATAACCTGTTAATCGTTTACGATGAAGTTGATCTGCCTTTAGGTGTTATTCGCTTACGCCCCTCAGGAGGTTCCGCGGGTCAAAAGGGAATGGAATCAATCATAAAACAGCTCAATTCTCAAGAATTCCCCCGCATGAGAATGGGCATCGGACGACCGCCCGGGCGTATGAATGCTGGGTCGTATGTGCTGAAAGATTTCTCCAACCAGGAGGCAGAGTTTCTCCCCGAATTCCTGGATCGAGGCGTTGAAGCTGTCTTGACTTTTATTATGCAAGATTTAGATACAGCCATGAACCGGTTTAATGGTCCGGGATTTGACGATTCGGATTGAATAGATTTGAAATCACAATTCTTAGCGAACAAATTCGATACACATGCAAAATCTAATGCTTCATGAACATCTTGTCCAACCTATAATTGATTGCGCGAGCGATTTAATAACCAACCTTCAGGATATTGATGTTCAAATAAACGGCCCAGATCAGCGCGCTTCAGCACCCAGTCTGAATGAGTTCCCCCGATTTGGATTACGTCGTTCTGCTCGCCTTCCAATTCTTGCTGCGATTTACAATGAGATCAAACGCCCTATCTTGTTATTGTCAGATAGAACAGATCATGCTTTCACTATTGCGGATGAGCTATCTCTCCTAGCACCCAACATGAATCAATCATTTTTCCCAGAGCCCGGCCCCTTGTTCTATGAAAACGCGCCCTGGGGAGAGAGAACACGTCGCGATCGCTTAATTGCCTTAACAACTCTGGCATCGTATCATATTCCTGGCGCTCAAACTCCACCATCCCCACCATTGGTCATCGCTCCAGCCCGGGCAATTATGGCGCGCACTATTCCCCGGCAGGAATTTCTCAGATCTCTGCGCACAATTAAACCAGGGCAATCAGTCCTATTAAACGAGCTGCTCCACGACCTCATCATCCGCGGTTATGAACCGGTCAATACAGTGATTTCACCAAGCCAGATTGCTCATCGGGGAGGTATCTTGGATATTTGGCCTCCCGCCGAATCACATCCTGTGCGATTAGATTTTTTTGGCGATGAAATTGACGAGATGCGTTATTTTGATCCAGCAACGCAACGCTCTTTAGAGAAGATCAACAAGATTCTGATATCTCCTGCCCGTGAATTCATTCTACCTGTTGATCATCCCGGACCGGAAGACAATCGATCGGACGAATTAAGTGAGTTTGATATTCCTGTCTTATACCCATATTCTGCCAGTATTCTTGACTACTTACCACGTGGATCTATTGTATTTATAGATGATTTGGAGAATTTTAAAAATACGATTCTGGAGATCGAAGAGCAGGCGGTTCAATTACGCGCCGATCACATCGCTGAGGGAAACTTTGAAGGGGATTTTCCACTTCCCTACCTGACTCTTACAGAAATTCAGGATTCTCTTTCATTTCATAGCACATATGAATTAGGACCCTCTGGATCTTCGGATAGCACTTATATCGCAAGCAAATTCTCTTCAGGACCCAGGTTTGGCGGTCAATTGAAACCTTTGCTGGATTATCTCTCCCAACAATACCTAGCTGGGGATCGCATTGTGATAGTTTCTCGCCAGGCCGCACGCCTGAAGGAGCTCTGGCTCGAACGCTCTGTGCAAAGTGATCAACATACTTTCGAACCTGTGTTTGTCGAAGGAAGTCTGACAGAAGGTTGGATACTTTCTCAACCTGATTGTCCAGCGCTAGCATTGTTAACAGACGGCGAGATATTTGGCTGGCGTCGTCCAGAACCACGCCAAAAGCACCGGGCTCTTGCAGCCGCCCCAGAAGATCCTTATACGGATTTGAATGTAGGAGATTTTGTCGTCCACATTGACCATGGTGTTGGGCAATTTCTCGGTTTAGTTGATCGAACCGTCGATAGCATTGAACGTGACTACTTGGTAGTTGAATATGCTGAAGGCGACCAACTCTTCGTTCCAGTTCATCAGGCCGACCGCATTACACGTTATATTGGTTCTGATAATCGCAAACCTTCCCGGAGCCGGTTAGGTGGTGTTGAATGGCGCAATGTAAAGAAACGGGTTACAGAAGCTGTAATCGAGGTTGCCGAAGACCTGCTAGGTTTATACTCCCAGCGACAAATCATCACCGGCTATGCGTTCTCTGAAGATACTCCTTGGCAACAAGAGCTTGAAGCCAGCTTCCCTTACATCGAGACGGAAGATCAGATAAGAGTTTTGAATGAAGTAAAACAAGACATGGAAAGCTCCCAACCAATGGATAGATTGATTTGCGGCGATGTGGGTTATGGGAAAACTGAGGTGGCATTAAGGGCTGCCTTCAAGTCCGTCATGGATGGAAAGCAGGTCGCAATGCTGGTTCCCACGACGGTGCTCGCACAACAGCACTTCTATACATTCAAGGAGCGTCTAGCAGCTTTTCCAGTTGAAGTTGAGATGCTTTCTCGGTTTAGGACTCAACAGCAGCAGCGGGATATTCTCTTACGATTGGCGCTTGGAAATCTGGATATCATCATCGGTACACACCGTCTAATACAAGCTGATATCGAATTCAAAGATCTGGGTCTTTTGATCATTGATGAAGAACAGCGTTTTGGAGTCTCGCATAAGGAATATCTCAAACAATTACGTACCGAGATTGATGTGCTTACCCTTACAGCAACACCAATTCCCCGCACGCTCTATATGGCCCTGACCGGAGTGCGAGACATCTCCACAATTAACACTCCCCCTGATGAACGCCTGCCGATCATCACTCATGTAGGTTCTTACTCCAAACGTCTGGTGCGTCAGGCTATTCTCAGGGAATTAGAACGAGGCGGACAGGTATTCTTTGTGCATAACCGGGTACAAACGATTCCAGCTATGCTTAGCCACCTCAATCGCGTCGTCCCTGAAGCACGGATAGCCATCGCCCACGGACAGATGGATGAAAAAACCCTATCCAAGAGAATGGAGCAGTTCACTTCTGGCGAGATCGATGTTCTATTGAGTACCTCTATAATAGAATCTGGTCTTGATATCCCCAATGCGAATACGTTAATTGTTGACCGGGCTGACACATTTGGTCTTTCCCAACTTTACCAGCTTAGAGGAAGAGTTGGTCGAGGAGCTCAACGGGCATATGCTTATTTCTTCAAGCATCGCCGAAAAAAGCCAACATATGAGGGATACCAGCGTTTAGAGACCATCGCTGAGAATATCCAACTGGGTGCTGGATTCTCAATTGCCATGCGGGATTTGGAGATTCGTGGTGCAGGGGATATCTTAGGAACACGACAGCATGGACATATTGCAGCGGTTGGTTTCCATCTCTATACTCGCTTGCTGGCCGAATCTGTAACCCGGATACGTAAAGACCATGGATTACCTCCAGAACCTGGCGTTCTCGCATTAGATTCTCTTCGCCCGATGGTCAGCATTGATCTACCGATCAATGCAAGTATCCCACCAGATTATGTCTCCGATAAGAACATGCGCCTCCGACTTTATCGCCGCATGGCTGATTTACGATCTGTAGCAGAGATTGAAGCGATGGACGCAGAATTCACAGATCGATTTGGAATTCCTCCTAAACCGGTCCGCAATTTATTGTATCAATTCAAAATCAAGCTTCTGGCTGAGCAGGCAGACATTGCTAATATTGGCGTTGAAAATAATCAGATCGTCCTGCGCTTCAGGGATAAAGCTCCTCCATCCAACCTGCCTGATTTAAAACCAGTGGCAAGAATAGGTAAAACTGCCCTTTGGATGCTTTACAAATCACAACCCAACTGGTCAGAAGAATTGCAAAACCTGCTAATGACCTTAATCAAGTATCGGGATGAGTATCCAAAAAATTTATCGAACTCTAATTGACTTTCTTTTGACTTTTATTCCCTCGCCAAGTATAATTATTTTTCGCGGATGTTTCCCCACCAACATCCCGATATTCCATTCTAGCGAGTGTTCCGCCTAATTTTGGCGATATTGTTAGAAAATCTTACTGTGGAGTGTGCGCTATGGAAACAAATGATGTAGCGACCCCTGAAAACGCGGAGATCAGTCAATTATCGGATCTTAAACGCAAAATGAGTCTGACCGGCTCTGTGAAGAAAATTACTTTGGCCGGTGCAGTGATTGACGTCGGGATCGAAACTCCTGGTGTCATACACATCTCACAATTACAGAAGGAACCTGTGAATCGGGTTGAGGATGTGATCCAGGTCGGCCAAACTGTAGATGTCTGGGTTCGGCGGGTCGAACCGAAGAGAGGCAGGCTCGAATTGACGATGATCGAACCGCTAGATCTCGAATGGCGTGAGATCGAAAAAGGTATGGTTGTAAAGGGCAAGATAACCAGGATCGAGAAATTTGGTGTTTTCGTCGATATTGGCGCTGAACGACCTGGTCTTGTGCATATCAGCGAGATCACTCATGTATATATTAAGGACCCCAAAGAATTTGTCCATGAAGATGAGGAAGTTGAAGTAAAGGTTCTTGAAGTTAATCGACGAAGAAAGCAAATCAAGTTGAGCATGAAGGCCCTCGAAGATAAACCTATTCCGGTAGAAAAACCAGCTCCCAAGAAAAAAGCAAAATCAGCTCCGCCGAAGGAATCCGAAGAGCAAGAAGAACCAGTACCAACTGCCATGGAATTGGCTTTGCGCCAAGCAATGGAACGATCCAATACTCAACCGATTGAGGATGATGCTGCAACAAAAAACAAGCCTACCGATTCAGATCCCGAATTAGATCAAATCCTTACTCGTACCCTTGAACACAAAGTAAAAACAGCCTCTAAATAAACATCTTGGAGGATTGAATCAAACGGAGCTGCCTGACAAAAAAAGCAGCTCCGTTTTCATTGATCAATTTCCCTATCTAAATCTTATTGATTATTTTTCTCCCCATCTATATTCATCTCTTTCACTTTCTACAGCCTCTATTTTACTTCTCTGATCTGAATTCGAATTCGAATCCGATTTCCATGACCAATTAAATAGCTTGTCCCGCCAGCTTCTACTTTCGGGTATTCCTCCTGAGCGCTCCGCTTCACTCCCATAATAAGAAGCATAGTATCGATTTCCATTGTAATAACCAACTCCTTTGGGGGGTATCCTATTGAGCGCAACGCCCACGAGCTTAGCATGAGAGCGTTCAATTTGTTCCATCATGGCATTGATCGCTGGTTCGTGTGTGTACCCAGCCCGGATCACCACCAGGACACCATCGACTCTTGCACCAATCACAGGTGCATCTGCCACAATAAAAGGAGGACCGTCGATAATGATCATATCAGCGTTTCGCTTTAAGGATTCCAGGATTTGTTCCATTTTTTTGGAACCCAAAAGTTCTGCAGGATTGGGAGGCGGGTTGCCGGCTGTGACCACAGAAACCGAACCCCCAGGCCATTCCTTTATCACATCCTCAATATTAAGGCTCCCGCGAAACACATCGCTTAATCCATAATTATTGGGTAATCCAAAGAAATTGTGTACATTTGGACGCCTCAAGTCTGCATCGATGATGACTACATTTTTCTCTGCCTGGGACATAACGACCGCCAGGTTAGCTGCTACAGATGTCTTGCCATCTTCCTTATCCGCGCTGCTTACAAAAAGCGTTTTTAAAGGTTGGTCTACGCCTGCAAATTCAAGATTTGCCCGCAACGAACGAATTTCTTCAACCCCTGGGTGACGCGGATTCTCGGCTACATAAAGTGCACCCACATTCTCAACATCCATTTCCGACAAATATCCGAGTATTGGTGCATCTGTCAAACGCTCCACATCCTCTGCATTCTTAACCGTGTCATCCAGGTAATCGAGAATATATGCTGCTGCGATAGCCAGGGATAATCCGATCGCGGCCGATAAAAGTACAGTCAGCAATTTATTGGGGCCAATCGGTCTGAGAGGTTTATAAGCTGGCTCAATAATACTGATCGTATTGAGTGCACCGCCTTGAGTGCTGGCTAATAAATCTGTATAAATCGTCTGAAGATCGGATAACTTTGCCTCCAATGCATTAATCTGTAGCTGCGTATCCGCGATTTGCCGGGCACTGTCCATCTCACCTAGCGCTTCACGTAAACGCGTGATCTCATCTTCGGTTTCAGTTATCTGGATTTCAAGATTATTTAGCTGATTCTGGATGAATGCTTGTCGCTCTTGCTCATCCGATTGGCTACCAGTTGGACTACGCATAATCAATTGATTAGCTAATTCAGTGGCTACCGCCTGAGCCCTTTCTGGGAAAGTATCCGTCACAACGATCTCAATAAATTGACCATCCGGCAGCGCAGTTGCCCGATAATCCGGCAATTTGGTTAAACCCAGTGCTTCCATTGTGGCAATGCGCACTGGCTCACGATTTGCGATCTCTGCGTAATTCTCTGCCAGTTGCTGGCTCAGGTTGAATTCCGCTGTCGTTGGATTGGGATTCGTGATCACTTGACCGATCATCAGCGTTGTGAGTGATTGGTATATTGGATCTTGTCGCATTGTTGCCACATAACTTGAAAGGGCCGCGATCACTGTAGCACCCAGCAATAACCACCACCAGCGGCGTAATGGGAGATAATAACGTTTAAATTCCATAATTTCTTTTCCCTTCTTCGTACCTAATTATATGCTTAGGTTCAATTCCTACCACTAAGAGTCTTGCCCTCGCTTCTTCTCTCAATTGCGTGAGTATAAACATCTACCAATTGTGAGGCGATAACACTCCAATCATGATTCTTTTCCACGAATTTTCGACCCGCCATACCAATTTCTTTGCGTTGCGCTGGATGATCTAAGAGAGAGATCACTCTCTGCGCGAAGGTGGCTGGATCGTCTGCGACAAGGATCTCATCTCCTGGACTTACGTCTAATGCGGAGATCGCTTGTCGAGAAGCAACGACGGGTGTGCCACACGCCATTGCTTCCAAAACTTTATTTTGTATGCCTGCGCCATACGAGATTGGCGAGGCAGATAGGGTCGCACTCTGAAGATACGGACGAATATCCTCTACTGTCCCTGTGACTTTGACATTTGGGTTTTGATTTAATGCCTGTAAATATGGTGGTGGATCTTTTCCAACGATCCATACCTGAACATCAGGATGGGCCTCCCACACATGAGGCATAATTACCTTTACGAAATCCATTGACATAGTGATGTTCGCATGATAACTCATCTTCCCACTTAGGACGATTTTTTTAGGATCTCTTTCTGTCCCTCCAGGTGGGGTGAAATACCCTAAATCAACACCATTAGGGAGCACACGTATTCCTGGTCCATCACCATTAGACTCGTTCAGTGAAAGCAGAGCTTGCTTATCATTTTCCGAGGTGACCAACACCTGGTCGAATTTTCCCAACAACCAGCCTTCATATTGCTCAGTCCGGCTCAGATCGAACCGGGTTATCATCCTGCTCAACATGCTTTTGCTCTGTGCCATCGCCTGGCGAAAGAGAAAACTGATCGAATCCACGCTGTCCCATATCACTGGCAGCGATGGTTTGCGATCTTGTATTCGCGATTTTAGATTGACACCATACCGGGCACCGCGCAGATGCTCAACATGTACAATGTCAATCGCGTCTGCACCCTCGACCGGGGTGACGATCTCCATGATCTCATCCGCAAGGGATTCATCCCAACAATACACTGCCTGCAGCGGTTGGTTCGTAGGCAATGCTAACAAGCAGTTATAGAATGACCGCCAGGTGGGCAAATTGATCGCTCTAACCTTATCACAATACGCCTCCAGGCGTTTAACTGCCTCGCGTTCATCCTCATCAGTCCAGATCGTTAACAGGGTTATCCGGTGTCCGAGCTGCGACAAAGATCGAATCAGGTTATACGGGCGCACCCGGATCTGGGGGGGGGCATANGGTGGGGGCATAAGGTACGACAAAAAGAATATTCATCAAGAATATTATCCCGAACACCGTTAGTGGATGATCACGGGCATAAACACTTCATACATTTTTACGATCCAATTGAAGACGATGCTGGAGTTCTGGGGTGAAGCGCCGTCATCGGTTACAGTCACTTTCACAGTATATGGGCTTTCATCCATCGCCCACATTGGCAGGATTCCACTGATTAATCCGGTACCAGGATCGATAGATAAACTGGGCGGTAAACCATTTGCAGAATAGGTAAGATTGTCGCCATCCGGATCATTAACTTCGATTTGAAAGGCAACCTCTTCTCCAATATGAGAGATAACTGTCCCTGGATCAGTTATCACAGGTG
>JGI2160J19893_10000126_pt1 | contig 25208 bp, 20 predicted proteins | sample DeeMarSeWOR28_12_FD_19893 | JGI IMG/M metagenome (IMG submission 19893)
TTCGGGTTTGTGACACCCGGCCTGTTGGCGGTGGCATTTTATTATTTCCCCAGATTATTGCGCACCGAGCTCTTCAGCCACAAACTGGGGGTGTTCAGTGCCATTTTCTGGAACATCACGGTGGCTGCCGGTATGATCGGAATCTCAACCGGACACACCCAGGGTCGCGAATATGCTGAATTACCGTGGACCGTGGATATCATGGTGGTGATCAGTTTTGCTCTGGTGGCATTCAACATCCTGATGACCATCTGGCGGCGCAAAGAGCCGATTTTATATGTGTCCATCTGGTATGCCACCGCAGCGGTGGTGCTGACATCCATCACCTATTGTCTGGGTAACGTCATCTGGAAACCCGATACCGGCGCCCTTTTGGGAATCCCGGATGCGATCCTATTATGGTTTTATGGACACAATATTTTCGGGCTTCTATTGACGCCCATGGGTCTGGCGGTGGCCTACTATGTGCTGCCGATTGCCACGCGCAGCCCATTGTACAGCCACACGCTTTCGCTGCTGGGATTCTGGTCGCTGATCATCGTGTACACCCACATCGGGACCCATCATCTGCTACAGGTTCCGGTTCCCACCTGGCTGAAAACCATATCGATTGTCGACAGTGTCGCCATGGTGATCCCGGTCATGATCGTATTAATTAATCTATGGTACACGATCAAAGGCAAACTGGGGGAAATTCATGCCGATATCGGTGCCAAATTCGTGTTGACCGGCACGATTTATTATTTCTTTGTCAACATCCAGGGGTCGATGATGGCCCTGCCGCATGTGCAGCGCATCACGCACTTTAACAATTGGGTGGTCGGCCATGCGCATATCGGCGTTCTCGGATTTGCCGGCATAACGGCTCTGGGGGGCCTGTATTTCATCCTGCCCAAAATTACGGGCAAGCCCCTGTACAGCAAATTTTTAGCCGACGTCCAGTACTGGTTGGTGCTGATCGGCGTCACCGGCTTTGCGGTGGTGCTGACCATTGTCGGGTTAATCCAGGGCAATGCCTGGTACAATGGTGAAACGCTCTATCGAACGTTACCCATGATTCAGCCCTATTACATTTTAAGGGCGTCGCTCGGCGCGTTTATTGTGATTGGTGCCTACATCGGACTATACAACGTCATTCGATCGTTGTTTTTTAATCGTGGAGCTGTAGCATGAAAATGACGCCAACGGTCATAATTACGGGCATCCTGTCCCTGCTCGCGGCGATCACCCTGACCGTCGTCTACTGGCCGTATGCCAACCGTGATATGACACCTTCTGAAATATTTCGCGCGCGCACGCCGGTTGAAAATGAGGGCCGCAAGATCTACCTGGAAAACGGGTGCGTCTATTGCCACAGTCAGTCCATCCGCTCAATCGACTGGGGCCACGGGGCACAACGCATTGCCCAATCCGGCGATTATATTGCCGATGAACCCATAGCGCTGGGATCCCAGCGCACCGGTGTCGACCTGTCGCAGGAAGGCGGCGAACATCCGGACGACTGGCACATTGCCCATTTTATCAACCCCCGCTACACGAGACCCAGTTCGATCATGCCGCCTTTCGAGTGGCTGGGAATGCAACGCATCGATACGCTGACCCAGTATGTTCAAAGTCTGGGATTCAAAGATGCCGACAGCCGCATGCAGCGCCAGCGTTACTGGAAAAAAGAGGCCATCAACGCCTATGAGGCTGGACCGGAGGAAAATGTTCGCTGGCTGGCGGAAATTGCACCGGAGGGATGGCGCAACATACCGAATCCGTATCCGACCAGCGCGGCCAGCCTGCAACGGGGCCAGAAAATTTATCAAAATTTTTGCATCGGCTGTCACGGACCGATCGGTGACGGCATGGGGCCGGCCCAGCCCTGGATTTATCCGCCGCCGTTGAACTTTACGATTTTAAAGGGCAGAGAAATATCCGGCGGGATTATATACTATCACCTCATGAATGGCATCACCGGAACCGCCATGCCGTATTTCAAGCGCGACCTGGAATCACAGAAGATATGGGAAGTCGGTGATTACGTGGCGGTTTATTTTATCAATCAAAGTGATGCCAATACGGAACCGCGCGGTATCGATTCTGCCTGGGAACCGTAATGGCGTTTGATTGGTTTCATTGGTTTGATTGGTTTCGCTCCAACAGAATAAAACAAATAAAACCAATCCAACCAATTAAACAGATAAACAGGAACAAAGAATGTATTATCCTTATTTTATTGCCTACATGGCAGCCGGTTTTATCATTAGCCTGGTGGTGTTCTTCTGGGCACTGAACAGCGGTCAGTTCAAAGACCAGCAGCGGGCGCGTTTTTTGCCGCTGCAAAGCGATCTGCGCCCGATACCGGCAAAAACACCGCGATTTGCGCGCCTTCAGACCATTGCGCTGTTTACGCTGGTCTGCTTATGCCTGGCAAGCGCGGTATCGGTGGTGATCTTTTCCCTGATGAAGGATTTGAAATAATACCGGTGCGGGGATAAACAAAAGTAAATACCCGAAAAAGGAAAGCGGTTATGAGATATTTTCAGTTACTGGGCATTCAGCATTTTGTCCTGTATCTGTTCCCGGCCCTGGCAACAATTGTGTTGTTCATTATCGGTCTGGGATACACCTATATTGGTCGTAAAGACTCGGAGGCGAGCAAAACCCGCATTATCGAAAAATATCCCGGTGGCATCGAGGGTCGCAACGCACCGTTTCCTTTGGTTGTGATTCTCATTCTTATCGGAACCATCGGCTGGTCATTGGCCTATATTATTTTAATCGGCGTTTTGGGAGTAAAAATATAATGGAACATGCTGAGTACCCGACATCTACTTTTAAAACCTGGATTTTGATACTGTTTTTCGTGGCGATCGTGGCATTCCAGGGGTGGCTGGCGTTTACCGTCATTGGCGATCTCGGCCAGCCCGATTGGGACTATCGGCCGATAAAAGACGTCCCCGGGGAATCTCCCTATGCGGTATACGATCCCTATTATCCGTTGCCCCATGCGCAGCATGTGCTCAAAGAGCTGGGTCAGGAAGAAAACCCAAGGCATTTGTATGTGATCCCATTTGATGGTGTTGAATAAATGAAAAAAACAATCGGATTTCTCATTGCGGTTGCTATTCTCGTTCTAGCGGCCTACCACGCCCTGATGTACTATGACAACAACTTCCGCTACGGCCGCATGCGTGAAACACCGGCCGTAAAGCCATACGAAGCGCCGCTTTTGATCAAGGAGGCCGGTCTGGTTCCGATTAACGGTGGCGAAGCTATCTACCGGGCATCAGCGGGAACCGACCTAATGTCTCCTATCGATATGGCCCAACCGGCCGTCATTGACCGGGGTAAAGCCGTATACCTGATCTATTGTGCCCAGTGCCATGGTCTCAATTACGACGGTAACGGCACCGTCGGTCAGAGCTTTGCGCCGCTGCCGACCGACCTGCGCAGTGCCAAAGTCCAGGAAAGTCCTGCCGGAGTCCTTTTCAAAAATGTGAGCTACGGCATCCCCGATGGACGCCAACCCCCCTTGCATGCGACCATCACCGTCGATGATCGCTGGAAGGTTATTGCCTTTGTAAAATCCCTTGGCACCCGAGAATAGACCTTCTTAAACACCAAATTCCCTTGTTTTTTGGACCTCATTCATATTAATTCTCAATGTCAGTTTCAGAGGACAGCGGTCAGAAGACAGATGAAAAAACTGCAAGATCATGCGACCGGTCTGTCCTCTGTTTGCTGTTCTCTGTCCTCTGTTTGCTGGTAGATGAATCCTATGTTAAAAATGCCTCATGAATAAAACCTTCGAGCACCAGTCAGTGGACCCGCGGGCATGCGACTTGTGCGGTCTGCCTTTACGTTATGGAGCCGTTGATGCGGTGTTTTCAGGAGCCACATATGCATTTTGCTGCCAGGGCTGCCGGCAGGTTTTCACCATCCTAAAGGAAGCCACAAATTCACCAGATCCTGAAACTTTTCGAGAAACTGAGCTGTTCAGGCAGTGCCTGGCCCGAGGCATTATCCCAAGATCCGAGCAGGAACTATCCCGAACAGGTGCGATGGCCATATCTGAGGCTGACGGCACCCATGCCGATGCTTCAAAGAAATATCGGACCGCTGCCGCGGACAATGTCTTGACGCTCAAGCTGAAAATCAGCAACATGTGGTGTTCGGCCTGCGCCTGGGTTATTGATGCGTCACTGAAAAAAACCCCAGGCGTCATCGATGCGTCCTGTAATTTTTCCACAGACCGGCTTCAGGTGGCCTATAACCCCGTCAAGGTCAGTCCGCATCAGATCATCGCAACAATTGGAAATCTCGGTTACCGGGCCGTGGTGCCCGGAGAAACCGAAAAAACAACTGAACGTCGCAAGGAATTTGTTCGCTTTGCTGTTTGTGCTTTTTTGACCATGAATGTCATGATGTTGTCTTTTTCACTGTATGCCGGGTTTTTTACGGATCTTTCTCCCGAAAATGCGGCTAAAATTTCCTGGCCGATCTTTTTCATGGCAACCGCCGTTATGATCTACGGCGGATATGGCTTTTATAAAAAGGCCTGGTCAGGTTTGCGCAACGCCGCTTTTGGCATGGAAACCTTGATCACTATCGGTGCGTTGAGTGCTTATTTTTTCAGCACCTATAATCTGGTGGCGGGAAGCATTCATCTATACTACGACACCGCCTCGATGCTGATCACGCTGGTGCTGCTGGGTAAAACCCTGGAACGCCGAGCCAAAGGAAAAGTCTTGGAGGATCTGGAAAATTTCTTTGCGCTGACGCCCACCAAGGTCAGAATATGCAGTGATCATTTTCCCGAAGGCCGATATGTGACCCTGGCGCAGCTGGCAGCCGGCGACAGCTTTCGGGTCTGTGAGACTGAGATTATACCGGCCGACGGCCATATCCTGTCCGGCAGAGGCACCGTGGAGGAATCCTCGCTGACCGGCGAGCCCGTGCCAATTGTCAAAAAGCCCGGTGATTTTATCAGAAGCGGCGTCCGCGTCCAGCAGGGCAGTTTTACCATCAAAGCCGAAAAGGTCGGTGCCGACTCCACCCTGGGCCAGATGATGCAGATCATCGAAAATACGCTGCTGACCAAAATGCCCATCGAGGGCAAGACCGACATTATTCTGCAGTGGTTCGTTCCTGTCATTCTGGTGCTGGCGGCAATTACAGGCATGGCGTGCCGGTTTATGGGATTGCCGCTGGAAACATCGATCCTGCGAACGGTCACCGTAATGGTGATCGCCTGTCCCTGCGCGCTGGGAATTGCCATCCCCCTGGCGCGGGTGGCCGGCATATCCATTGCCGGCAAAAAGGGCATTCTGGTGCGCAATTTTACGGCATTTGAAACCGCCGAGCGGATTCGCGCCGTCGTTTTTGACAAAACCGGCACCATCACCCGCGGCAACTGGAGCCTGCAGAAAATTATTCCTTTAGGGGCCATTGGCGAAGACGAGGCTCTAAAACTGGCAGCGGGACTGGAACAAAATTCAGACCATGTTATCGGACGGGAAATTTTGCGTCAGGCGCAGCAACGACATATAGAGCCCGCATGCGGGGCCGAAATCCAAAAGCAAGAAAATGGGGTGGTCGGCCGCTTTAACGGTGACATCCTGAAGATCGGATCAGAGGACTTTCTGAAAAACACCAGTGTCAATTTCGACAAACTTTCTGAATCCGAACGCTCACAGGAAGGATCGGCAAGCTCGTATGTCTATATGAGTGTCGGGAATCGGCTCGCCGCTGTATTTGTTTTCGGAGACCGCATTCGAAACGGTGCCAGGGCAACCATAGAAAAATTGCTGGAACGCAAATTTCGGCTGGCATTGGTTTCCGGAGACGGAACTGAAACGACCCGGGCCGTCGCAAAGGATGTCGGCATCGACGCTGCCTACGGCAACCAGATGCCGAACGATAAAGTCGCCGTTGTCAAAGCGCTGCAAGGCCAAAGCCCTGCGGTGGCCATGGTTGGCGACGGCATCAACGACGCCCCGGCCCTGGTGCAGGCCGACCTATCCCTGGCCGTCCATTCCGGGGCCAATCTCGGTGAAGAAGTGGCGGATGTAACCCTGATGCGCGCAGAACCCGAACAACTCATCGACTTTTTAAATTTTGCCGGAGCGGTCAATAGAAAAATCTATCAAAATCTGGTTTTCACATTCGGGTACAATGCAATCAGCATCCCGCTGGCCATGAGTGGACTGCTGACCCCGCTGGTGGCCGTATCTGCCATGTTGTTGAGCAGTATCAGCGTTATTGGAAACACGCTGATGCTGGTCCGCAAGCATTCCGTCTATAGCGCAGATGTCAGAAGACAGAGATCAGAAGACAGATGAGGATCAGAACATAGGGAAACCCTCTGCGGCTGCCTGAAACAAGTTGTTTGTCATCAGTTTTCCATCTTCTGTCATCGGACCTCTGACCTCTGAACCTCCGCACCCGACCGGGATTTATTTAAAAATTTCGAAACCTATGGTACTGTTTTTGCATCTATACATGTAGATGTGTTGTAAGGAGCGGCCCGGCGGATGCGACAGTAAGGCGTGCGCGGGGCCAATAATGGACAGATTACAGGTCCTATGCCCGAAAAATCGAGATTTCAGCAGGGTTTGGTCGTTTTTTAATGATTCTAACGCCTCCTGAAATCAGACAAAGCGTCAGCGGTTTATATGCATCGCCACGTTGATGAGCATCATGCTGCCAGAAACCAATACAGTCTGACGTCAAAAAACCGTTAAATTTATAACCTGAAATAGTTGCCAATCCCGGTTTGATGATTACACCTTACTTTAGAGGCCCGGCCGGGGATCATCTGAAAAAGCACTTGAAATCTTTATATAAATTTTTCCAAAGCCAATCATCAACCCATAATTACAAGGGGAGGAAAAATGTCTAAAAATAACAGCACGCTTCACCACCACATAACCGCCGTCAAGCAAGGCAAGCGGCGGTTTGAAAATGCTTTCCAGGGCGTGTCCCGCATGGTCCTGGAAAATGAAATTGAAAAAGTGGTGGTGAACGGCAAGACAACCTACGATTTTAAAATCTTCCGCAGCGGTGCCAAACACGTAATCGGCATGTATGATGAAATCAACAGTTTCGTCTCATATGTAAAAGATGCGGCCGAAGGCGGCTCCTCCAAAGAAATGGCTTTTGTGCTGGTGGGTGAACCCGGAAACGGCAAAACGTTTTTGGTGGAATTTCTGGCCGGCAAGTATCGTAGCTTTCTGTCCAGGGAAGAAAACCGTAAGTATACCTTCAAATTTTTGGGCCTGGACAAGGTTGGCAACTACGGCAAGATTTCCACAATTGAGTCCCAGACCTATGAAGATCCGATGATTCTGGCCATGAATCTGTTTGAAAATGAGGATGAAAACAGGCAATTTTTGGCCAAACAGATCGGTTTTTCCGATGACGATATTGAAAAATTATACGAAAATTACCGCCCGCTGGGTGCCTGCAGCGGCTATATCTGGAACGATATCCGCAACCATTGCGATGGCGTTATCGATGAAATGTTCAAATTCATCGAGATCATTCCGGTACCGTTGACCGAAAGCCTGGGAACGGTGACAGGGAAATATCCGGCCAAAGATAAAATCACCTCTTCGGCCGTGGATCTGCTGGGGGAAGAGTCCATTCAGCGTCTGCTGCATATTACCGATACCAATAACCCCTACCGGTTTGATTTGCGCCGCGGCGCACTGGCGCGGGTCGCCGGCGGGGGAATTCATTTCAGTGACGAAATCTACAAAAACAAAAAAGATCTGGTTCAGGTCTATCTGGGTGTCATTCAAAACCGCAACATCGAGATTGACGGCTTCAAGTGGCCGATCGACACCTTAATTGTCGCCACCAGCAACAACTCCGAATTTCACCGCTTTCTGTCAGAAAAAGAAGAAGCGCCCATCGTCGACCGCTGCCGGATCTGTTACGTGTCCCACAACACCAACTACAAGCTCCAGAAAGAGCTGACCGCTTATACCATCGGGAGTGAAACCCGCACCACGCTGACCCGCGAGGATCTGCACCAGGATCCCAATCTGAATTACGCCGCTTCAGTCGCTTCCGTCTTGAGCCGCCTGCCGCGCTCGGAAAAACTGACGCCGGTGGAAACCATGAAGCTGGCCGCCGGAGAGGTCGCCGGCGAAAAAAGCATTAAAACACTGGCGGAAGTCATCGACACCCTCAATCAGGATCCGGAGATCATCAACCGCTTTGGCCAGAAAGGGCTGGGTCAACGGAATCTGGGCCGCGCCATCCAGTTGCTGATTGAAAGCTCCGAAACCAACGAAGGCCGCTGCATGTTCGCTTATGATATCTATAAAGCACTGGAACGCATCGTGCTGGATTATGTGACCGAGGCCAACGATCGGGCCAAATACCTTGAAGATCTCAAAACGGCTAAGGGGTTGTACCGCGAACGGATTATGACCGAAATGTTCAATGCCTATATGGACGAGCCCTACGCCATTCGCAAGGACGTCATGAACTATGTGAACATGATCATCGGAATCGATGCCGAAAACCTGGGCCCTGACAAGATGTGGAAATACAAAGACCCGCAAAACGGCGAGCTGAAGGCCTTGAAAATCGATGAGCGCTACATCAACAGCGTGGAAGAACGACTGGGACTCAAAACCGAAGAACAACGTGAGTCCTTTCGGACTTCGATCCGTAAAATATACGGGCAGAAGATTTCAGTGGATCCGGATTACGATTTTATGGACAACCTGGAACTGGTCAAAGCCGTCACCGATGTTCGCCTCAAATCCGATATCGCCGGGGCCGGCAGCCTAATCGGCGCATTGGCCAACCGTACGAATGAAGAAAACCAGAAACTGTACGATCGCATGATCGAAACCATGCTCAATAAACTGGGCTATTGCAAAACCTGTGCGCAGAAAACGATCGAATACTTTTGCACGCAAGAAGACGAAAAGTAATGGAAACAGGAGATTTTTTCGAGGAGCGGCGTTCTCCGCAGTTTTTAACCTTCGACGTACTTCAAGTACGCCTCAGGCCAAAAACTTTGTGCGGCCTTGCTCCTCAAAAAACTTCCCTGTTTCCAGCTTCTAAAAAATTAATTTAGCAAATGTTGGGGCTCATAGACTGTTTTAACTTTTATTCTTTTGCCGCGTACCTTGTACCTTATACCTTGAACCGGTGAAATCATGGACCCAAGACTCATAGCGCTTTATGAACGTTTGAAAGAAAAGGGGTTGACGCCCGAGCAGGAGCGCAGGATCCTTGCAGAGCTGGAAGCAGCCGATGCCCATGACTTTCCTGAAATCGGCGAAGCCGGTTCTTATAAGTCATTCCGCAAGTACCAGAATATTTACAACTATGATGATCTGTCATTTTTGCAGGGAATTACCGCGTTGCAAAGTACGCACAGCACCAGCCTGCGGTCCATCGATGAGCTGCTCGAAAGGGATAAGCAGCGCGAAGAAGACGGATTCCCGCGTAAAATAAACGTGGGACGGTTGATCAAACCGGGCAAAGGGGGCAAAGATAAGGTTGTGGTCGTTCCCTCGACGGTTGAAGAAAAATTTATCCATGACCCGTCATTGCAAACCGCCGAAGAAGAGTCCTCCGGCGGATCCGGCGATGGGGAAGAAGGCGAGGTGATCGGTGAGCAACCGGTCCATGCACCGGATGTTGACGGGGGGACCGGACCGGGACAGGGGGAAGGCGCTCAGCACGAAATGGAATCCAGCGCCTACGATCTGGGCCGGATTCTGACCGAAAAATTTCAACTTCCGAACCTCAAGGACAAAGGCAAAAAACGATCCCTCACTCGCTACACCTATGATCTCACCGATCGCCACCGCGGCTTTGGTCAGCTGCTGGATAAAAAAGCCACCCTGAAAAAAATTGTCGAAACCAACATTCATCTCGGCAACCTGCCCGATATTAGCGCCATTGACCCTGCGCAGTTTCTGGTTTCACCGGCGGACATGGTATACCGGGTACTGTCGCGTGAAAAGGATTATGAATCCCAGGCCATGGTCTTTTTCTTACGTGATTATTCCGGTTCGATGGCCGGTCGATCAACGGAGCTGGTCGTCACCCAGCATGTGTTGATATACAGCTGGCTGTTGTATCAGTATGCCATGCAGGTGGAAACGCGTTTTGTGCTGCATGATACCGAGGCCTCTGAGGTAAAGGACTTTTACACTTACTACAATTCGGCGGTGGCCGGCGGCACCCAGGTGTCTTCCGCATATCGCCTGGTCAACGAAATTGTTGAAAAAGAAAACCTGGCCCGGGACTATAATATCTACATCTTTCACGGCACCGACGGCGATGATTGGGATACCGATGGCAAGGAGTCGATTCCGCAATTGGAAAAAATGCTGAGTTATGCCAGTCGGGTGGGAATTTCTATCGCCGAACATGCACAGGAAACCACCCATAACACCGAAGTTGAAAAATATTTAAAAAAGTCCAGGCTGCTATCGGAAAAGCCGCATTTGATCAGGCTGGACGTCATGCAGGAAGGTGCCGACGAACCCAGGCTGATTGAAGGGATTAAACATCTTATATCTGAGTAAATAAAACTTGATTTGGTTAACGGGTCATTCACTAAATTTAAAGGAAACTCGAAGCACGAAACTCGAAATCCGAAACAAATTCAAAATCATAAATTCGAATGTTCAAAACAGTTTTGGATTTTGATCATTTGATTATTCGAATTTGTTTCGAGTTTCGATATTCGGATTTCGAATTTTTGAACGCTAATAGATCCGAATTTTAAATGAAATTTTGATCCAACCCTTTTTGACTGATTTCCAAATTATGGAATTAATCGACCAGCACACCAAAAAGATCATGGAAGGGTGCAAGGCGCGGGCCCGGGAAGCTGGACTAAAATTTCAGGATGAGACCCTGGAATATATCGTCACCAACCGCGATTTGCTCGAACTGACGCCCAAACTGATGATCCCAACGCTCTATGATTACTGGGTCCATGACGTAGAAGTCCTAAAAGAAAAGGGCCGCTACGAGTTGTATCCCAGCAATCCTTATGAGACGGTGATCAATACGCGGCCGGCCATCTCCTATTACAATGACAACAATCCGGACTGGATGAATGTCATGATTTTCTACCATGTGCTGGCCCATATCGATTTTTTCCAGAACAATTTGTATTTTCGACACACCTGGGATTATGACTTCACCGGCCGTGCGCTTTCAGATAAACGCATGATCGCCAAATTCCGGTCCGAAAAGGGCCGCTGGCTGGATTATGTTATCGAGTTTGCCCGCGCCATCGACAATCTGGTGGGATACCACAATGAGCTTTCGGCCTTGAATCGACCGCAGCCAACAACCAAATCGAAAATGCTGGATTTTTATTTTGATGAATTTTTGCAATCCAATAAAAAAATAAAAGTAACTGAATACATCAAAGAAATCGAAAGATATAATGATTGCATCAGAACCGGCAAAGACCACGGCGAGAAGTCCTTTTTTGCGGAAGTGCTGCGAAAATATCCGGAGTTCGATGCCATTTATAAAAAACGCCTCAAGGAAAATACCCATCAGCGGCTGGATCTGATGCAACATATCCTGGAACATTCCGATTTTTTAAACAAAGAGGAAAACCGCTGGATGAAGCCGGTTATCGAGGTGGTTCGCAAGACCTCCTTATTTTTCCAGCCCCAGATTAGAACAAAGATCATGAATGAGGGCTGGGCCAGCTACTGGCACGAAAAGCTGTTCCTGCAGGATGACCGCATTGAAGGGCACGAGGTCGATTTTGCCCGCACTCACGCCTTTGTCACATCATTGCCCCGGGTGGGACTGAACCCATATGCGCTGGGAATGCGGATTTTCCATTACATCGAGGAGCTGGCAGATAAAGGCAAGTATTCAATTGAATTCAAGCGGCTGCTCGACGCCAGAGAAAGAGAACGGTTTGATGCCAAAACCGGAAGCGGCCAGGCGTTTGTCTATAATGTTCGTGAAAATTTAAACGATTTTATGTTTATCAATATCTTTGTGGATCAGGATTTTATCAATCGCACCAACCTGTTTGTGGCCGGAAAGCGCCTCAACCAGAACAGAGGCGTGTGGGAGTACTATGTCAAAAGCCGCAAGGCAAAAGATTACCGCCGGATGCTGCTCGACAGCCTTTATCATCCGCCCCACATCAGCATTAATCCGGAAAAATCAGAAAACGGCGATCTTTATTTGTACCACCATTTCGAGGGCAAACCGCTGGTTAAAGAATTTATTGCCAATACCATGATGGGAACCGAGTACCTGTGGGGAGCGCCGGTCAAGCTCGAAACCAGCGAAGTCGAAAAAGTCCAGTCCCCTAAAATACGCATCCCGATTCCCGGCCTGGCGATGCCGCTCGAGGATGACGCCGGGCAAATGGAAATAAAATGGCAGCGGGTGCTATATACCATGAAAGACCGCAAGCTTTCCAAAGTGACGCTAACGGACTCAGAAGTTCATCAAACTGCAGCAAACTAAAACCGGAGACGCTTCATGGGCAAGGTAAAAAAAGCCATACGCGCTTTGAAACAGGAGGAAAAGGCCCCCACAGAAGATGCGGGTGCTGAAGACAGCATAGGCAAAGCCATGTCCAATCTCAACCAGAGCATGAGCACACAGGAACAGCGCACCTCGATACCCTTTGAGGCGTTTCTCAATGCACTGGTTGCCAGCCCGAACACGGCGATGCGTAATATTTTTCAGGTTTTTCACGATATGATGAAAGCCTATGTCGGAGAAGGCATAGATGAGTACCCCGATGATCCCGAGTCCATCCAGTATGTCTATTATGATTGCAACAATCTATTTGTGGAAGGAACCGATAATCCCTTTTTTGCCGACCGCCTGTTTGCCAACCGCCTGGTCAAGCTGGTCGAGGCGCTGAAACGCGGCACCCAGCAAAACAAAATCTACATTTTTAAAGGACCTCCGGGCTGCGGCAAAAGTACCTTTTTAAACAACATGCTGACCAAGTTTGAAGAATATGCCAATACCGATGCCGGCCTTCGCTATGAAACCGTCTGGCGCTTTGACCGCAAGATATTCGGCCAGTTCAGAGATTATGAAGCGCATCCCGTTCTCAAGCAGCTCTCCAGCCTGCTGGAGGGCGCCGCACCGGGTCTGAACCATTCTGCGGACCAGGTAGGCCTGCTGGACACACCCGGCAACGCCGAAGATATGCTCGAGGATTCCCATGCAAACTATATGGCGGAAGACTATGTTGAAGTCCCATGTCCCAGTCACGATAACCCCGTCCTGATGATTCCCAAGCATTATCGCCGGGAATTTTTTGACGATTTATTCAAGAACGATAAGTTCAAATGGCAGCTTTCCACCGAAAAAGAATTTGAGTGGGTGTTCAGAGATCAGCCCTGCACGATTTGCAGTTCACTGTACGAGGCGCTTTTATGCCGGCTCAAGAGCCCGCAGCGGGTCTTTGGGATGCTGTACGCGCGGCCGTACCGCTTCAGCCGGCGGCTGGGTGAAGGCATCAGTGTATTTAACCCCGGCGATCACCCCTTGAAGCAAGATGTGATGAGCAATACGATGCTACAGCGGCGGATCAACAATATGCTGAGAGACAGCAACCTGGTCAAATACATCTTTTCCCAGTATGCCAAGACCAACAACGGGATTTATGCGCTGATGGACATCAAATCCCATAATACAGAGCGTTTGATCGAGCTGCACAATATTATCAGTGAAGGCGTTCATAAAGTGGAAGACATCGAAGAAAACGTCAATTCCCTTTTGCTGGCGGTGATGAACCCTGAGGATGAAAAAAACATCCAGGGGTTTCAATCCTTTTTGGACCGCGTGGAATACATCAAGATCCCCTATGTTATGGACCTGTCCACCGAAGTGGAAATCTATCGCAATATTTTTGGCCGTCACATCGATGAGCGCTTCCTGCCGAGGGTGCTGCACAATTTTGCACGAGTCATTATTTCCACCCGTCTGAACACCCAATCCGACGCCATGCTGGAATGGATGAGTGACCCGGAACGTTATCGTCTTTTTTGCGATGAAAATTTGCAATTGCTTAAAATGGAAATCTACACCGGATACATTCCCACCTGGCTGATGGAAAAAGACCGCAAACGGTTAACCGCCAAACGGCGGCGCAAAATCATTGCCGAATCTGAAAATGAAGGCGACCATGGCATCTCCGGCCGGGATTCGATCAGCATATTCAATAAATTTTACTCGACCTACGCCAAAGAAGATAAGCTCATCAACATGTCGGATCTCTGTAATTTTTTCACCAAGGCCCGCAAAGAAATAAGCGATCTGATACCTCAGGGGTTTTTAGATTCGCTGCTGCGCATGTATGATTACACGATTCTACAGGAGGTCAAAGAATCCCTTTACTATTACAACGAAGAACAGATTGCCAGGGAGATTCAAAACTACCTGTTTGCCATTAATTTTGAAATCGGTTCGAGTGAAACCTGCACCTATACCGGGGAAAAACTGGTAATAACCGAAGAATTTCTGGAAAATATTGAAGGCAAATTGATGGGGCCCAAGGCCGATCAAACGCAACGCAAAACTTTTCGAGCCGAATCCCAGAAAGAGTACACCACCAGAACGCTAACCCAGGAAATCATGGTGGAGAATGTCCCCATCACAGAAACAAAAATATATCAGTCCATGCACGACCGCTATGTGCATAACTTAAAAGAAAAAGTGCTGGATCCGTTTCTTAAAAACGAAAACTTTCGGCGGGCCATCAAAGATTACGACCAGGAGGATTTTAAAACTTATGATAAACGAATCAGAGACGATGTAACCTATCTGATCAATAATTTGTGCAAAAAATGCAGATACACCGAACAGGGCGCCAAGGAAATATGTATTTACGTAATTGACAACGATCTGGCAAAGAAATTTGCCGAGGCATAAAAAGGGGATTTTTATCAGGAAGTTACAGGAACCGGTGAAAGTATAACTGAACGCTACAGGCGCTTTTGTCGTTTCAGCCGCTCGATGATCATTCAATCCACTCAATCATCAACCCGCCAAATTTAGTCACGCGTTGGATTTCATCTGGGCTTTCAGACAATCGCAATACGTATCAAAGATAAAATACATACAGCGGTATTCATGGCTTGATTTTTCAAAAAAACTGCATTTTTCCTGCTGCTTGGCGTCCTGGGCGCTGCAGATTGACATGTTATCCTTTTTACAATAGTTGGTTTCCGAACCACTCATCTCGAATGCCTCCTTCGGGCAGGCGGCAGGCTTTGCAACACCGCATCAATAGAAATCGTTTCGAATTTGATTCGATTGGATCAACAACCGCTACAAACCGTTTTTCTATGGTGATAAAAAGCAGAAATCATGCCAAACTGTTCGGTCGTCGCTTATTTATTATTTCACGAATAAGTGCGGCGGGTTAGCCAAAATGGAGGCAAAATGCGCACAACGCCTACGGTCAAAAAACCACAAACTTGTCAAATCATTGACTTTAGAGCACATTTACTCAAGGCGTCGGGTGGTGAAATCGTCCGACTGCAACCCGGTCAGTAAGTGAAAGTCGGCCCTTTGGGTTGAACTTTGATACGAATCGGCTTATGTTATCTCTCTGGCTCCTGACACGGCACATTTTGCCGCCATCTGCGGTTGAATTTTTTCTTTCATCAGGAGCCACCTGAAAAGCGGATTGAGACCGATAAGGCGCAACCGGCATCGCAAAACGGATTTAAGATAAAATGGGATGGCTCGAAGAGGAAAAACGACGGGCGCAGATTGACAGCGACGAGAAGAGAATCGATACGGCCTACTTTGGTTATGAACGCATTCGCACGCTGGAAAAAACCGATCGCGTGCTGCAGCATTTTAATTCCGTAGCCCGTCACTATGACTTTATGAATACGCTGTTGAGTTTCGGTATTCATTATGCCTGGAAGCGCACGGCGGTCAGAATGTTGAAATTGGCTCCCGGGGATTGCGTACTGGATGTGTGCGGTGGTACCGGTGATCTGGCGCTTCTGGCGGCCAGAAAGGTCGGCCCGGCGGGTCGGGTCGTTATTTATGATATCAATCGNGCCATGATTCAGGCCGGTCTGCACAAAATTGCCGATAGCGAAATGAGAACCCGTTTGCGGCATGTGCAGGGAAATGCCGAGCATATCTCATTTCCCGACCGGCATTTTGAGGCCGTAATGGTCGGATTCGGCATTCGCAATGTTACTCGCATGGCAAAAGGGTTTGCGGAAATGTACCGCGTTTTGAAGCCCGGTGGGAAAATGATGTGCCTGGAGTTTTCAAAACCGACTTGGCCGGTTTTTCGCTGCCTGTATGATTTCTACTCGTTTTATATTATGCCTTTCCTGGGCGAATTGATTGTCGGCTCCAGAAAAGCTTACACGCATCTGCCGGAATCCATTCGGATGTTTCCGCTGCCCGATGAACTTTCAGAATTACTTAAAACCATCGGCTTTCCGAAGGTCACCTACCGCAGCCTGACCAACGGCATCGCCGTCATCCATCTGGCAATCAAATAAAAGCAAATTCTATTTCAACCTTTTAGAGAATAATTAAATCGCATAAGCATTAACAAAAGTGCGTACCTAAAATCAGAAGCATTAAAGTCGAGACTCTAAACAAATTCAAATGTTCAAAAGGAGTTTTGAATTTCGGTCATTTATTATTCGGATTTGTTTCGAATTTCGAGATTCGAATTTCGAATTTTTAGCGTATAGTTATTCTGGCCGAAATTAAAATTCTAAAACCCAAATTTGAAAACGCGCCTCATGAAACTGAACAGAATCGAGCGCTGGATGGTCAGCAGCCCGTTGAGACGAATCGGGCAGTATCTGGTGATGCAGTGGTTTAAAACCACGGTGGCTTTAGAGGCCGGTGCGACTATTCTGGAAGTGGGCTGCGGCAGCGGCGTCGGCGCAAAGCTCATTTACAAAAGCTATCAACCCGCTCGCCTGTATTTGCTGGATCTGGACCCCGGCATGATCAAAAAAGCTGCGCTTCGGGTAAACGGTGAAAATGAAAAGCCCATCACCTTTTGTGTGGGTGATGCCGTCAGTCTCCCGATAAGGGATGATGCTCTGGATGCGGTTTTCGGTTTTGGGTTTCTGCATCACGTGCCGGCCTGGCGAGAGGGCCTGGCTGAGGTCGCCAGAGTGTTGAAACACGGCGGTGTCTATTTTATGGAAGAATACTACCCCAGCCTGTATCAAAATTTTATCACCCGGCATATCCTGTTCCACCCGGCACAAGATCGCTTCAAAAGCCAGGATTTGCATCAGGCATTTCAAACCGTCAACTTGACCTTGACACATTCCTTTGAATTGAAAAGCATGGGGATTCTGGGTGTGGGCGTCAAAGCCGACGCGCAGTCCATCTCCTGCCAGCGCCATGAAGATGCCTGCCACGTGGAGCTCGACTGAGTATTTGCCAGCTCATGGCGGGAGACGACACGTCGTGGTTCCTGGAGGACAACTCATGGTGAAAAACGACGACTCATGGGGGAGCGCTTAACCGCAATGCTACCCTGAACCGCCAGATGAGCGCTCAGAAACGCCCTTTAGTGTTTTTCGACGGGGAACGTCAGATGCGCCCCAAACCAGCCAATCACCACCACGATCGGAAACAGGGACAGGACAAGCAGCAAATAAACAATATTGACGCCCTGGAGGGAGTCCATCACCATCGGCACCTTCATCCGCCAGATAAAGGCAATAATTTGGAGCAGCAGCAGCGTCAGGGAAAGCGGTATTTTCAGTTTTGCAGCTGTCATCGGTTTGGCCAGGTAATTGAGCCACCAGGTGTATAAGCCGGTGGCAATGGCAACCACCGTAAATAATATCCCGGCTGCCAGACTGTGCAGGGCGGTGATCTCCAGTGATTTGACACCGGTTATCAGATACAGCAGATTGAAGACCGTTGTGGTAAACGAAAACACGATGGGAAAGTGCACCGTCATCGGATGGGGATGACGCCTGAGCATGGGAACTTTTTCCAGCAACCGGTCCAGGGCCGCTGGAATTTGTATCTCAGTAACTTCTGCGACTTCTTTTTTCAGCGTCCCGACCTGCGGATACCTTTCCAGCACATCGGGTTCATGCGGCGCCCCCTGGATATCGACGGTCAGATCCCGACCCGCATGATGGCGCTTCATGTGCATGCCGTTGCGCCACAGCTTGCTTCCCGTGATATCGTAAACCTTGCCCTTATAGACAACATAAACAGGGTTGCCGTTTTCACCGTTAAATTTAGCCAGCGCAGCTGCATCAAATTCTTTCATCCCCAACTCCTCCCTGTGCCAGTTTCTCTTTGCTTCAAATTAATGCTTGATTGATCCCCTCAGGGCTCGACGATAACCTTAACGGCTTTATCCAGCTTTTTAATGAACGTTTCCAAGGCTTCGCCGAATTTTTCCAGCGGAAAGCGATGGGTGAGCATCGGTTTGATTTTAATCGTTCCATTGTTCATCAAGGGAATGACCTCCTCGCTGGTGTTGGGATCTGCTCTGACACCCAAAACATCAATCTCGCGCATGACAATATCGGTGATGTTGAAATCCACCATTCCCGGAAAGCCGGTGCAGACCACGCGCCCGCCTTTTTTGACAGCCGCCAGACACTGCTGGACCGTTTTGGGAGCACCGGCACAATCAATGGCAACGTCTACCCCTTTGCCGTCGGTCAGGCGTTTGATTTCAGCAACGGGATCGTCGTGTTTTTCATAATCGATGGGAATGGCCCCCAGTTGCTCGGCCAGTTCCAGGCGATGCCGTCTTCCGACGACAAATCCTCTGGCGGCCCCGGCGGCCAGACCGATCTGAAAACACAAAAGCCCGATCGCTCCGGGCCCGAAAACGCAGATATCTTCGCCGGGAGCCACCCGGCCCCTTTTGACCGCCTGCATGGCGGTGGCGGCCGTATCGACATTGGTGGCCTCATCGAATGGCATATCGCCGATCGCATGAACCGCACGCTCTGAAGCCACGACATACTCCGCATAACCGCCTTGGGTGGTAAAGCCGTAATGGCGATGACCGGTTTCCATTTTACCGTAGTTTTCACACAGGTTGTAACGACCCGTCATGCAATTTCGGCAGAATCCGCATCCCTTGTGGGCCTCGGCGGCCACCCGGTCGCCTTCGGCATACCGGAAGCAATTCGGCCCGGATTTTACAACCGTGCCGGACCACTCGTGACCGGGAATAAACGGATAGCCCGGCGGCCATAAGCCCTTAAATTTGACTCCTTCAACGACAGCCGGATCACTGCCGCAGATGGCAATGGCGCCCACTTTGACCAGAACCTCCTGGGGCCCCGGTTCGGGTGTATCCACCTGCTGGATCCCAAACTCTCCCGGTCCGGTAAGGACCAACGCCTTCATTTTGCGGGGAATGGCAGACATGGCGCAACCTCCTTTCACGGCCGACGATAGGGCCCGGATTTAGGCCGGCGTCAGCTTCAGCTTTTTAATGATCTGGGCGGCCGAGAGGCCGTATTTTTCATAAAGATCGTCTTTGCTGCCGGATTCTGCAAATCCGGCCAGTGCGATGGATTCAAATTGAACCTGCCGCTGCCCGGCCGCCAGCACCCCGAGCACCTCTTCTTTCAGACCCCCGTTTTCAAAATGGTCCTGGATGGTGCAGATCCGGCCGGTTTCTTCAGCCGCCGCCGTGATGAGGCGCGCATCCACCGGTCGGACCGTGGGCATGTCAATGACCCGCACGCTTTCTTTGACCCGGCGGGCGACTTCCAGGGCTTCGTGCAGAATCGGACCGGAACTGATCAGGCAAAGGTCGTTGCCTTCTTTGACCTGGATCCCTTTGCCGATCTCGAACGCCTGGCGGGGCTTAATCCCATAGGAATTATCGGCGCTGTAAAACAGCGGGGTCGGGTTGCGGCCGACCCGGAAATAAACCGGCCCCTCAAGCTGCAGTACTTTTTCAAAAAGCAGGTCGGCCTGAAGCGCATCGGAGGGTTCGATAATGGTCACATGCGGCAACACCCGCATGCAGCCGATATCTTCGATGGCCTGGTGGCTGACGCCGTACTCACCCAGTGCAATGCCGGTATGGCTGCCGATAATTTTCACATTCAGCCGGGGATAGGATATGTCCTGGCGGACCATCTCCCAGGCCCGGCCGGTGGAAAATATGCCGAAGCTGTTGACGACCGGGATTTTGCCGCAGCTGGCCATGGCCGCGCCCATGGTCATCATATTGGCCTCCTGGACCCCGACATTGATCGAGCGCCGGTCGCCGGGCCGGGCGGCATCCTCCGGGTAGCGTTCGCAGAATTCGGTAACGCCGCAGGCACCCATCAAATCGGCATTGAACACAAAAATTTTTTCAAATTCTCCCAAACGGGCCAGGCAGTTGCCGTAGCCGATACGGGTGGCGGTCGGCTCGCGGTAGGTTTGCACCGGGTGCCGGCCGATGATTGATGTCAGATCCTGCTGCTTTTCCGGCGCAGCGGATTTATCCAGCGGCCGGACTTCGAGTTTAAGATCAGCGCGGCCGGCGGCTTTCTTCTCCAGTTTTTCAATTTTGTCGAGAAACTCCTTTTCGGCAGCGGCATATTCTTCCATATTCAGCGGAACCGCATGATAGCTGCAGACATTTTCACAGTCCACGATGCCTTTGCCCTTGACGGTATTGGCGATGACCACCAGCGGGCGCTGCTCCTGCTGGCGACTGTGTTTGAAATAATCCAGCACGTCGATCAGGGCGTAATAGTCGTGACCGCTCAGCACGCGGACGTCCCAGTTAAATGCTTTGAATTTTTCATCCAGCGGGTCCAGGCTGTTGATCACATCGCTGCAGCCGTCGACCTGGAGACGGTTGTAGTCGATAAAGGCGCACAGATTGTTGAGCCCCTTGTTGGCACTCGACATGGCCGCTTCCCAGGTCATGCCCTCCTGTAGATCGCCGTCGCCCAGCACGGCGTAGACATGGTAATCACAGCCGTAAACTTTGGCGTGCAGAGCCATTCCGGCTGCGGCCGACAGGCCGTGTCCCAGCGAGCCGGTGCTGAAATCAACCCCCGGGGTACCGTGCTCAACGGCACGACCGTTTTCGTCAAATATCCGGTACATGGCCGGGTGCCCTTCAAGGGATGAGTCGATTTTGCGGTAAATTTTGAGAATATCCTGACTGAAGAAACCGGCTTCCGCCAGGGTGGCATAAAGCGCCGGCGCCGCATGGCCTTTGCTCAAAACGAAGCGGTCGCGCCGGGGCCAGAGGGGATCCTGCGGATCATAGCGCATGATGCGCTCCCACTGTCCGGCAGCCGGATTAAAGATTTTTCCGAAATACAGTACCGCCAGGATATCGGCCACCGAAAGGGACCCTCCCGGGTGACCCACTCCGGACTTGGTGATATTTTCCATGGCGGTTTTTCGAATTCGGGTTGCCAGCAACTCCAGCCGCTCGATTTCCCCGACGGGATCCAGGTATTTGCGCTGCGACATACTCATGTTACCTTTCTATCAACGCTTGGGCCGGCAAGCTTCCACCGCCCGGGCGTCCCTTAAACCCGGCGGGTTCGATGCCGGATCGTGATAATTCTGACAAACCAGAATAATTTAATACTAGATTAAATGAATTCTTTAATTCTAGTAAGAATAGGGGCCGATCCGGGGAAGACTGTAAACCGACTTCCAGCCTTTAGCACCGGGTTCTTTGAGATAGGGTTCCATTTCAGCCCGCGTCCTGAAAGTGGTTTTTTCCGGGTCCGGCACGCGACCCGCCGGGTAGGTGGTCAGAATATCATTGCACAGCAGGTTGAGATATTCGCAAATGGCCACCACTGCTCGTGCGGTTTTGCCGGCGGCGGCGATGTTGGCCCGCCCCACCACGGCCTCCGGTGTGGCAACCAGTTCAAGGGGGTTGTGTCCGGCGGCGGCACGATAGGTGTTGGGTCTGAGCTGATCCTCGACCGATTTGTCGAAATGCCCGTCGGGCAGATATTTGAAATCCGGCATGGGCCCGGTGGCTTCGGCATTTTCCATTTTTACCATCTCGGGAAACAGCTCCAGGCCCAGAGAGGTTTCGGCCTCATCGGCGTGGATGAACCGATCTTCCAGCTTGCCGCCGTATTCCCGGGTCTCAAAGAATTCCCTTACGGCCCGGTGCCATTCCAAAGCGATATAAATGCCCGGCAGCTGAAACGTATTCAGGAAGCGCTTGACGGCTTTTTCGATTTCGTTTTGCTGCGCATGATTGTTTATCCATATCTGCTTGCGGAATCCGTCATTCCAGAGCCCGTACATGACATGCATGATGGTCTGCTCGAAGGCCTCATCACTGACCATAACGGTGCCGTACATCCCCTGGTGCCAGGGCGGATGAACGCCATAGTTGATGGGATAGGCCAGGTTGACCGGGGCGGCGCCGGATTTTTTCTGCTTGCGGCGGACCGCTTCGGCAATGCGCGTAACCAGCAGCGTATCAAACGCACTGACGGTGTGCATGCCATGGTTTTCGGTGCAGCCGACCGGAACGATCACAACGTCGTTTTTGCGGCGATTTTCGACCAGCTCCCGGCGAACCGTATTCTGGATGTAGGACCCGGGCTTTTCGATCTCGCCGGGCGAAGGGATCTCATATTCTTTCAATTTTTCTGCGATCTGGGCGTCGGTCATATAATATATTTGTTCTTTTAATTTACCGACACCGGTATTTTCAAAGGGGATCCGGCAGGGCGCACATTCACGCTGTTCCATTTTTTTTTACCTCCTTTTTAGAGTCTTAATTGTAAATTCTTTGTATTTTAAGGAAAAACTTTTTTCATCACGAAAACACGAAATCTAACAAGCACGAAATTGATATGATTTCTTTTTCGTGTTTTTGTCCTTTCGTGCTTTCGCGATTAATTAACCCGTTTTGATTCCGGATTGTCCGGGTAAAGAAGCTTAAATCATTTAATGGCAAATATATAGGGAACCGAGTTTATCCAGATGGCTACGGCTTTTTTATTTCCGGGATTCGACACCCTGTGAGGGATCGTTGATTGTAAGGTAATGGTATCGCCCGGCTTCATATGATAAATCCCCTGGCTGGTTTCAACCTCAAGCTCGCCTTCCAGCAGCAGACCGCATTCTTCACCGTCGTGGGTATACAGCTCCTTTCCGGTTGAGGTTCGCGGCGGCCACTCGTTTCTGATGAACTCGCAGGAAATATCCACGCCGCGGGATAAAAGTTGAAACTTGACGCCGCCTTCGGTGGTGAGCGTTTTACGTTCCTTGGGGGTCATCAGGGAAAACAAGGCACTATTGACGGCGGCCTCCTGAGCGACAAGCATGGCCATGTCCGTTCCCAGCGCTTCACCGATGGATTTTAAGGTACTGAACGACGGGTTGACCGTACCGGTCTCGATCTGGCTGATGAGGCTGGTCGAGCAGCTGCATTGATTGGCGAGTTGAGCCAGCGTCAAGCCCTTATGCTTGCGGGCTTCCCTGATCTTTTTGCCGATGGTGTTGTCCGCTGTGGGCATTTTTAGCTTTGTTAAAAATAATTAAGTATTTATGGAATTTTTAGTATATATTTAATACGCGTCCGGCTGTCAACTCCTTTTTGAGGGGGTATTGACAAGCGCTGTCGCCTGCTCCAGCGACCAGGGGTGCAGATCCAGGTTAAAAAGCTGGCTGAGATGTTTGGCCAGCGACCGCCGTAGCAGAACCGGATTGGTTTGTGTTGCGGTAATTTTAGAAATCGAGGTCATTTTTACGCCCTCCAGCCCGCAGGGATTGATCATGTCGAAATGGGAAAAATCGGGATCGTAATTCAAAGCCAGCCCGTGGAAGGTGATGCCCCGGCGCACCGCAATACCGATTGAGGCGATTTTTTCCCTGCCGACCCACACTCCCCGCAAACCTTCAATGCGATCCGCCTGGATATCGAAATCGGCAAGCGTATGAATAATGGCGGTTTCAAGGCCGTTCACGAGTTCGCTGACGCCTAAACGCATCCGTTTCAGATCGAAAATTGGGTAGGCCACCATCTGGCCGGGGCCATGGTAGGTGATCAGACCCCCGCGTTCGATGCGGTGGACCGATATCCCCTGATCCTTTAAACATTCCCGGGTGGCCAGGATCTCCGATTCCTGCGAACGTCGCCCCATGGTCAGTACGGGCTCATGTTCCAGCAGAATCAAGATCTCCGGCTGGGCGCTGCTCTTTTTCAGCTCAACCAGACCCCGCATGAGGGCTAGCGCTCGCGCATAGGCCAGTTGATCGATATCAAGAAATCGGGTCTCAAACATTTCTTTTTCCCAAAGGCAGCAGCGGCGGGGGTTCAGGATTGAATATTCCCTGCAGCTTGCTGCAGGGAATATTCCCCGTAAGGAATTTTAATCGATCTCTAATTCGTTCGCTAACCCCGCAGCAAGCTGCGGGGAATGCGCTCGCTATTGCGGGTCAAGCACCCGGCATTCTCCGCATGACCAGCAGACCTCGCAGATTCGAACATAGACCTGCCGGGCCTCATGCGCCGGTATTTTCAACCTCGATGGATGATCTGAGCAGCATATGAGCGTGTCGGTGGAAGCATCGCCGCAGGATTCGATCTTCACAATGGCCGTATCCACAACGATTCCCCGGTGCTCCAGCCTGGCAGCCAGCTTTTTATTATCAATCAGGACGATATGCAGGTTTTCACCACACGGTGCTTCCAGCAGATTCGGATACATCGCTCAATTTCCCGACGGCACACCATCGGCATCCCAGCCCCGTGCGCGGTAATAATCCGCCAGAAGCTGGTTCATTTGATCCCGGGTAATGGCTTTGCCGGTTTCCGGGAGCACCTCCCGGTAAAAGCGGGACGGCAATTGGTCATCCGCGGCGGTGAGTCCCTCCCTTAGATTGAAGCGCCGCGTGTTATCCGAGATGCCGCCGGCGATGGTGCGCATCTCTGCTGTGCCCCATTCGAGCCCGGTGGCGCCTTTGATCATGGTGGCCAGACGGTCCCACTGGTAAAGATCCCTGTAAAACCGGCACAGTACCAGGGTGTCGAATATGATCAGGCGGTCTTCCCACTCGACCAGCATCTCGGCCTTACCCTCGATCTGGTCCGGATCGATCATGCCCGCAGCCTCGGGCTTGTAAAAGGTGGTCCGCAGGTGGCAGGCGCCCCGCGGCGATGTGCCAAAGGTCAGACCCATACCTTTCAGGACCCGCGGGTCGTAGCCGGCCGGTTCCATACCCTTGACATGGATGGCCTGATCTTC
>JGI2160J19893_10000129_pt1 | contig 25121 bp, 22 predicted proteins | sample DeeMarSeWOR28_12_FD_19893 | JGI IMG/M metagenome (IMG submission 19893)
CGCCTTAATTTCCTGCCACAACGCCTGGTAAGCTTTGGCTGCAGGTCCGTTGGGAGCAAAGCTGCCGAGGGGCGCACGGTGGATACCCATTTTCTCAACATCGCTAGCATAGGGAATCCAGCTATTTAATATCGGTTCCGGAGTTTTGGGCGGGTTACTCACAATCATACGATGCATGTCCTTGCGTTTGTCGACCATGGAGAAAAACGGAAACAAGCGCATACTAGTAATATCATTTTTCTCACAGAACTTTAGCAGTTGATGCAAAGTCCGCAATGACAAGGTGGTCGGTATGGTGGGAACCAGGACGATATCGGCAGCGTACAGAATACTTTCCGAGGTTAATGAAATGCTCGGCGCGCAATCCAGAAAAACAAAGTCATATTGTGTAACAAGTGGCAACAGTATTTTACGTAGGCGCTGTCGAGGCTTTTTATTATCCTCCAGGAAAAGATCCAGATTGCGATAGGAAAAATCAGCCGGTAATAAATCCAGGTTATCAAAGTCGGTGCCTTTGATAGCATCCTCAAGCGCATGCTTTTTTATCAACAGACGCCGCCCACCACCTTTGACTTTCGGCTTGATCCGATAATAAAAGCTTGCCGCACCCTGAGGGTCCATATCCCAAACCAGGGTTTTGTAACCCTCTTGTGCGCAGAGGTATGCAAGATTGACGACGCTCGCCGTTTTGCCAACACCACCTTTTATGTTATAGCTAGCTATGATGCGCATGCGTCTAATTCGTTGTTGACTTTCACTGGTTTGAAAAGCCGTCGGAATTTGTGTTTGACTTCTTTGCTACTGAAACTTTCAAATCGATTGGCAAAATGGGCGCGCTCCTCGGCCTGCAATTCCTCAATATGCTGTATCAGTAAACTCATGGCCTGCTGCGTTTCTGGTGACAGTGCGGATTGCTTCTCCATCTCCATAGCAAACTCCTTGAGCGTTTCCGCCTGTACGTGCAAATCATTATATTCGCCCAGGTTGTCCTGCAATCCTTTCAATTCCTTTACCAATGGCTTAATCGCCTTGATGCCGTACAGGCTCTGAAATAACTCCATAAGATATCGGAGTTTTTTGCAGGTTTTGCGTAGCTCATGCAAATCTTCCGCGGGAGAATCATCCTGAATCGCATTGCCCTCTTTAAGCGCCCGTTTATAGACTTTCCAGATGCGCTCATCGGCGACAGATTTGATCGCTCTTCCAGCGTTAACCAACTCTGCTCGTTGAGCGACCGGAGCGTGTAGAAACTCCCAATATTGGTTTTGGAAATCCGCATAGCGTTTACTCTTTAACACGGTTGCCAGGTTTTTATAGGCAGTGCGTTTTTTTCTGAGCAATAACGCCTGTAGTGGTTCCAGGTGCTGCTGCAATTCCGCAGGTAACATTTGCCGGTACCCGGGGAATTTCAACAAATAGACATCGATATCACGAGCTGGACTGGTAACGGAACCCAACCAATTCATCTGTAATTGCAGGTCCTCCAGTTCGCGTTGAGGAAACACATCTTTGATTTGTTTCAAAGCGGAGCGGGTTTTACGCAACGCAATACGATAGTCGTGTAAAAATTCCGAATCGATGTCCTCAAGTATACCCTGTTCATTCGCAGCCATTACTTGCAACATCTGTTTTAATAACGATGCGATAGCTGCTGTCGCCGGCATATTCGCCTGCAGTACACATTTACCTTTGGATGAATAATCTGCGGGTTGTCTGCCCAGTGCGTTCAATGCAATGATCAATATATCTTCTTCTGATTTTGGCAAACACAACTCGCCCTCGATGAAATCCAGCACCTGTTTATAAGACTTAACATATCCCTTCACCGGTACAATCTCGAGGCGTTTTTGCAATTTTTTATAGGAAGCGGTTGCTGGATGGAGTAACTCATATTCATGCAATACGATCCGCAAAACTGTTTTTTTATCCTTGTTCAATTTATTCAAATACCGTCGCCTCACGCGCAATTCTAGCTGCGGCAGCAGAGCACGCACACTTAATACGCGGCTTAGCAAATCGCGCAAGCGACTCGCAGGCAAATCCCACGCGAAATCGATTTTCCCCGAGGTCTCAGCATAATAAAGACATTGCGATGATCGCTGCTTGCGCCAGCACAATTGAGAAACTTTGCCATGCGTAGTTACTTCGATGCTGGCTTTTTTCCTGTAGACCCGCCAGTCAAAAGAATCCAGGCATTGGATGTCAAGGCATGCAGAGGATTGATCAACCAGGGTAAATTTTTGTTTTAACGCAGCACTCACTTTTGCAAGCGACTGGGACGCCGGAATAGTAAATTCAGTACATACGGCAGACATAGCGAATAATAAAGACCTATATTCGTACTGCAGTGGATTGCACCGTTACTTTATATAACAGTTATTTTATTTGTATATGCCGCTAGCGATAACCGACATACAGCATCAACGAGAAACAGGCAATTATTGTTACCTCGTTCACTCCAGCACTTTGTCATAAACGGGAAAAAAAATAAAATATTACAAGAATTTATAAATATTTATACGTAACTTTAAATACCAAAGAAATTACTTATACTTGTAACATTCATTACTGCCAGGGAAGGCGCCAGGAGGCGATGAACCGGTTAATTGGATTTTTGATGCACCCAATAATGCAACCGCTTTATTTATCATGGATGCGGCAGACCTGAATCTTTCTTCGTTCGTAGCGATAGCGACATAACAACAACGGCGGGGATTTTTTCGAGACGCCTGAACACTTAGTGTGAACGATGCAGCAATATTTCATGCAGCCCTCAAAAATAATTCCATAGCAGAGAGCACGAAATACAACTGACGAAATTGATGAACTCGGCGTTTTGGTGAGCCTGGAAACTTGTCAGAGTTCTCATTTTTCGAAATTACTAAAGGTAGTAGTTAGTGCCAGCATACATAGTAAGTTCGCAGAGATTGGTCGTCGGGTTTATTAAATACAAAGACTTATGCAACACTCCCACCCGCAACTATAGTTACCCTATTCACCCGCGACGCTGCTATATACGTTTTTATTAATTGAATACCTCTCCAATATTTGATTTACTGAATAAACTGGTTAGCTCATTAGCAACCAGTAGTGGGGTCAAACGTAGTAAACCTGGTTGTGGTTGGAGTCCGTATGCCTGTAGTAGACAAGCTTGCCCGTGCGCGGCAAATTTTTCATTCTCTGACATTATTCAATTTAGCTCAACGATACTCAAAAGCCTATCTCGTTATCGTCACCCTTACGGCATTAGTTGGGTATCTCTATCTGCTCATGTTTCCTGCAGGGGCGCTTTTTGGCATTTATCAATTTTACTTAACCGTCACCGCGCCGTTTACTGATCAAACTATTCTTACCGCTTTAACCTGGGCGTCCGTGACTTTGTTTTGCGCCGGCATAACGCATGGCATTGCTACTATTCGCTTTGCACAACCCGAAGGCATACAACTGAAGCGCGAAAATGCACAGTTGATATTTAACAAGTTGGAAGAAATCGAAGAGCAGATCAAGTGGCCAAAAATTCATAACGTAATATTGTCGCGGCGCTTTGAATTAAACATCCTGAAAACCCCCGTGTGGAGCCTCCCCTTCTGGTCTCACAATACCCTGGTGATCGGCTACCCGTTTATGCAAACTCTGGCGCCAGAATATTTTGACTGTGCCCTGAACCGAAAATTGCTGCAGTATGCGAAACGGCAAAACCTTTTTTATAACTGGCTGAGCTACCTGCGCACAACCTGGGAGCATTATCCGGATACCTTCAAGCAGCGTAACAAGGTTGGTGATCAACTGTCTTACTGGTTTTTTAGAGTTTACTGCCGTTTTTATCGTTACCTGGCTGTCTATGTTACCCAGACTGATGAATTGCATGCGGATAGCCTGGCCTTGAATTACTTGAATGACCGTGATGTTTTTAAAACTGCAGAGTACATTCGCCTGGTGCAATTTTTCCTTAACCAGCATTTCTGGCCCAAACTGAACGAACTGCTGGCACGGGGCACAGTTACACCGGAACAAATCAAGCCCTATGAACACCTGTCAAAGTCGACGCTGCAAATGATGAAGTCCCCTCGCGTTAGCCATTGGTTGAAAATGCTGTCACTGGAAAACGCCTGCGAAGGAAGCCACGAAGCGCCCTTTGCGAAGCGCATGCATAGTATGGGTTATGGCAAGATGATTGCGCCCAATGTGTATAACACCACGGCCGCCCAATACTATTTTGGCCCTGGCAATAAGCAGATCGTACAACGCATGAATATGGTATGGGCCAGGCATGTGTCGCGCGACCTTGCAAAAGTACGGACAAAGACAAAAGCCAGCAATACTGCTCTGGCGCAACAGCGCTTAACGGTGGCTTTCTAGCGCCCGGTTCCCACCAATACCAGGTTCAAAATCGCGCACTGCGTAAGGTCGTAATTAGTGCAGCTTATGTGATGTTGGTATATGTGTGACGCAATGCGCATTTGGTAATTTTCACCCTGCTGCTTAGTAATAAACTCTATCCATAACCTAGCAATTTCAAAAACTTAGTCTAAAATCTCTACATTTGCGCAATAGATCAGACCACAGGCAGCAGGCACTTCGGTCGTACTCAGTCGCAATGCCGAAATCTATGCAGCTTCATTATCTAAGTTTAGCTTTTTCCTGTTCATAATAATCGAGGAACTCATGACTCAATCTCGCATTTTTGGCGGTTTCATTATCGTTATCGTACTGGCACTCGTCGCTTATATTGGCGTCACTAAAATTGACTGGGACAATCAGTCCGGCAGCATGGAGTCTGCACAGACCGACAGCGGACAAAGCAGGGAAATTCTCACCTTCGTACCAGCGGACACCCTGTTCTTTTTCGGTGGACTGGAGCCCGCCCCGTTTCAACATGTCATTGATATGATGCCGCCGGAAAGCGGCTGGTTAAAGCATGCCGACTGGTCAAAGCAGCTTTCGGATGAAGAAAAATCCAGGATGCCGCCAGCGACACGCATGATCACCAGTCTATTCAGTGAATATATGCAAATCATGCAGGATCCACCGACCGCTGTCAGTAAACTGGGCATCGGCGAAAAAATAGATTCCGTGGCGTATACAGTGGGCTTCATACCGGTCATGCGCATTAAACTCGCCGATGCCAATGCCTTTACTGTATTGATTGACCAGGCTGAGAGAAAAGCAGGGCTGACAGCGAACAAACAATCCGTCGGTGACATCACGCTGCGCTCGTACAGTTTCGATGATCCGGGCACAGACAAATCGACTGATGTGAACCTGATGATCGGCAACAATAGTCATTATGCGGTCATTTCCCTGTCTTCCAAAGTGGAAGGAGATAAAGCACATAACGTGATTGTCGGTACCGATAAACCCGTGCAATCGCTGGCAAGCCTGACCGTATTAAAGGACATCAAGAATAAATATAACTTTCACCCGGCTTATGTGAGTTACGTTAACCACAGGGAAATAATGAAAGGCCTGACCGGCGAAGGCAACAATGAATTTGGCCGCATGCTGGATGCCATGATTGCAATGGCCGAGGAAACCAAAGCCAGGGCGGCAACGGAGCAGGCCCCTCAGGCAGCGGGTCCAAGCGACCCGGCGATGACAGATCAAAACCAGGAGCAACCAACGGAACCGACTCCACCAAGCGCGAAAAATGACAAGCCACTGGATGCGATTCGCACGGAAGCCTGTCGCAAAGAACTGATGGCCATGGTGGACGCCTGGCCGCAAACCGTGTTTGGCTACACCAAACTGGACCTGGAAAGCAAACCCAAGGTCATGGAAGCTCGCATGCTGGTGGAAAGCACTGATGCGGCATTCATGCAGGAGATGCAACAGATTCGCGGTTTCATCCCCACCTCACTGCTCGATGTAAAACAAAACCCCGTCTTTGGCTTCGGTATAGGAATCAATATGGACAAGTTATCCCCGTTTATAGCCAAGGCAATACAAAGCTTTACTGCTAAGGAATATCAATGTGAATTTCTCGTCAATGCAAAAATGGGGCTACTACAATCCAACCCGGCTATGGCCCTGGGCATGATGTCCGGAATGGTTGCCGGTTTACAGGGATTCTCAGCAACAGTACTGGACGTCGATGGTAGCTTCGACTTCAGCCAACCCGGTGCGCCGCCCGATATTAAAAGCATCGATGCGATTATTACTGTCTCGTCGACAAATCCAGCGCAACTGTTAATGATGGCTGCAAACATGCAACCGGGCATGCCTCCGCTGCAACTACCACCCGATGGTACGCCCATTGATTTTCCCGCTCCGATTCCGGTTCCCAACGGGGAACCAATCAAGCTTGCACTAAAAGGCAATCATATTGTCGCTTATGTAGGCGCAAAATCCGCGCAATTAGCGGAACGCCTGGCACAAGACAAATTACAGCCTAATGGCATATTTGCCTTTAATATGGATTTTGGTAAATACATGAAGATGGTCGCCAATGTCGCACAAAATGCCCCGCCGGCAGATGGCAATAAACCTGCGGCCATGTCTGAGCAGGACAAAAAAATGATCGAAGCAATGAGTTCCATGAAAATGCAATTTGTGGAGTCATTCGACATTAACTCCGATGGCCTGACATTCGATGTAAAAATGACAATAGAACAGTAAGTTTTATTTTTGTTTAAGCCGACCAGTAATCAAAAACGGGTCAACGACAAGCGTTGACCCGTTTTTTTAATCTTCGCGAGATACTACGATGAAGTGTAATTGATTGAGAATCCAGCACATTGTTCCCAATTGGATTTATTCAGGCGCGGTATTTAATGTGTAACCGATTCACTTTCAGGAAGTGTAAAGTAGAACGTAGCACCTTTTTCGGCTTTGGCGTTAACCCATACCTTGCCACCATGGCGGTTAATAGCTCGCTGCACGCTCGCCAGACCAATCCCGGTGCCTTCAAACTCTTCAGGCTTATGCAAGCGTTGAAAAATACCAAATACCTTGTCGGAATATTTCACATCAAACCCAACACCATTATCCTTGACGAAAAACACCGGCTGATCATAATCTCTGGCGGCACCTACCTGGATTTTGGGTTGCTCGCGTTCGCTGGTAAACTTCCAGGCGTTGCTCAGTAAATTCTGCAATACAATTCTCAGCAACCGGGGGTCACCAATGGCGTACATATCGGGCTGAACTTGTAGCTCCACCTTTCTTTCCGGATTGGCAGCTTGCAGGCTTTGCAGACATTCTTCCGCCATGGCGCTTAAATTAATATCCCTGTGCTGGATATCGACGCGGCTTATACGCGACAGTTCCAGTATGTCGTCAATCAACTCCGCCATAAACTTACCTGCATTGACAACGCGATGGAGGTAATCTTTCTCAGTCGAAGTTAGTCGCTCATCGGCTTCTTCTGCGAGGATCTGACTGAACGCCGTGATACTCCGCAACGGTGCCCGCAGATCGTGGGCAATGGAATAACTATAGGATTCCAGTTCCCTGTTGGAGTCTTCCAGCTGTTGGGCACGCCGGTCCAGCAACAGGGTATTTTCCAAAGCCAGCCAGTACTCGCGACCAAGCCTTTTACCAATGATAATCATAAAAACAGCATAAACCGCAAACATTACCATAACGGCTAAAGAATGCTTGGTATACAAAACTGCTGTAACAACTATCGAAGGACATAACAACAACAGCAGAAACGTCGTTATCAGGTAAGAATAGATCGACAGTGTTGTCACCGCCACTGCTGCGATGCCTGCCGTAATCAACAACACCAACATTGCAGTCCATTGCAAATTGTAGTGGGCCACCACCATCATACATAACAGACCCCAGGCTGTGGCCAATAACAAAGTAATGGTAAGAAACATTCTGCGCCAGAGTGTGGCATTTTTGGCGTACATCTTGTCGAAACGCAGCGCCAGCATGATCCGGCCTAACGCTGCCAGGGTGATTACGGTGCCGAGTACAACAAACTCGATCGTGTGTTCCTTTAGATAAGGGGTGGAAACCAGGACAATGGTGAATATCACCAGGTAGAGTATACCGGACCAGCGGGAACGGCTCGCAAGGTCTTTGTCTGCTTGCGGTAATAGACTGGCTTTGTGGTTAAGCGGGGTCATTTTAGTTTTCTAAGTATTACACCCTGAAAAGCCGGCATTGTTCCCGTGCGTTGACCTGATATTGGTGCCGCTCCCGGCTCAAAGGCAGCGAAAAATATTTCACACTCACTAATTACATTTTAGTAGATATAGCCTGACGACTGCTAGCATCGACTATATATAGCAGCTCCCTTGTGGGTTGCCGGCGTTACTATAAAATCACCGGGAGTTTGACAGGAAACTCCCGGCATTCAACGGGTTAGCGGCTAAACTGGCGCTGGTGACAGACTAGATATCTGAATAACAATGATTCAGATAATGCTGCTTGTGAAGATAACCGGAGGGAAATTTCCGTAAATAGTGCTTCAACATAGTCACCGGCACTATACGCGGTACCGTTCCTTGACGATAACCGGCAATGATACGCTGCATCTCGACCTTGTCATGCCTGTCAAGGTCGCGCTTGAAAAAACCAAAAATGTGTTCAAGTACATTAGATTGTTTGCCACGGGTGGTGGGCTTTTTCAAACTCTCCATCACCAGAGCAATGTACTGTTGCGCAAAATCGTCCAGCATATGATTGCCAATGCCCGAGATCATTCGACCGAGGTTACGATAAGTGCTTTCACAATGCGCCAGAATCATGAATTTATGCTGGGTATGGAAATCTAAAATTGATTTGTTATTCAGCCCGAAGGAAAGCAGTTGCTGCCAGCGGCGATAGACTTCCACCCTTTGCAGAAAATTTGCGCGTAGCTGCATATCCTTGAGTCGCCCCTCCTCTTCCACCGGCAAAAGCGGATTAGCTTTGATAATCTCTTGAGCGTATAGCCCTACACCACTGTGTACAACGTTAGTTGGCGATTTGTAAATTTTGACATTAAACAAACCGCAACTGGGTGAACCTTTCTTGAAAATATAGCCACTGATAAAATTCAACTGTTGCGCTTTATCCTGGCCGAAGGCCACAAGTTGCTGGGTAACATCAATGGATTCATCTTTCACATTCACCGCGCGTTGCGCACTGTCGTCACCTACCAGGTGAATTGGAGTACGCGGCACACCCAGCCCAATGGCCATCTCCGGACAAACCGGAACATAGGTAAATCGTTCGGCCAATTGTTCGGTAATAAATTTTTGATGCTTGTGGTTGCCATCAAAACGAACCTTTTGGCCTAACAAACAACTGCTGATACCAATAAAAATTGTGTTGCGATCTCTGTTATTACTCATTACAACAAGCCCTCAATGGTTGTGATCATCTTGCTGCCTTGCGGCTCGACGCGACTATTAAAGCTCGCCACCAATTTTCCACTACGGTCCAGTACATACTTGTGAAAGTTCCATTGGGGGAATTCACCAGACAACTTGCCGAGGATTTGGTACAAAGGATCTGCGTTGTAGCGCGACGCGTGGGTTTTTTCAAACATGGGAAATTCCACACCATAGGTCAAGCGACAGAAATCCTGGATTTGTTTTTCGTTACCGGGCTCCTGCCCGCCAAAATCATTGGATGGAAAACCGATGACCACCAGACCTTTGTCTTTGTATTTGCGGTATAGCGCTTCTAGTCCCTCGTATTGATAGGTATACCCNCACTTGCTGGCNGTNTTGACCACCACCACCACTTTACCCAGNTATTCCTTGCACAAATTGACGCTTTGCTCACCCGCCAGGGTGCGTTTCGTGAAATTCAGGGTTTCCGGGCACGCCGCCGATTCCTCGGCAAGGCCAGTTGCCGGCAGCAACAAAAAGAGAGAAATAACAATTAATATCATAGAGTTAAATTTCATTACCGAATCCTCTTAGTGAACCGCCAGGGCCTCGAAATAGCGTATTTGTACACCTTGTACAAGTTATTAAAAAAATAATTCAAAAATCTTATACAATTGTTATACAACATGGTCTATAATTTCTCAAGCAAAAATCAGAAAAAATTTTATTTACTATTTCTTTTTACGAAGCGATTAAGGTCGATAAACTTGCGGAAAGATATTATGACTCAGAAAAATCAGCAGCTTGAGAATTTACCTGGCGAAGAGGAACTCTATCCCATACGCACCGTCTCCAGCCTTACTGGCGTGAACTCCATCACGCTGCGGGCCTGGGAAAGACGTTACGGATTAATCACACCTATCCGCACCCCGAAAGGTCATCGTCTTTATACGCAGAACGATATCGACTTGATTCAGCAAGTACTGGAGCTACTCGACAAGGGCATCTCTATCGGACAGGTAAAAGACTATTTAAAAGGTAAAGGCGAACAGGACACCAGTGAAAGCAAGTCCGATCCCTGGTCTAACTACCAACGCCGCATGCTCAATGCCATAGTGCGCTTTGATATCAATGCACTGGATCAAACTTATAACGACGCATTGTCACTGTACCCAATTGACCTGGTAACCAAACACCTGATTTTCCCGCTGCTGAAGCAGTTAGGACAACGCTGGGCCGAAAGTGAAGGTAGTATTGCCGAAGAACATTTTTTCGGAGCCTACCTGCGTAACAAACTTGGCGCACGCTTTCATCACCAACCGATTTCACAACATGGTCCAGTGATCGTTGCCGCATGCCTGCCGGGAGAACAACACGAAGTTGGACTCATGTTATTTTGTCTGTCGGCACTCAACCATGGTTATCGCCTCGTGTATCTTGGCGCCGACACACCGTTTGATGAATTGAAAACCCCGGTAGAACGCTCCAGTGGCGACGCCATTTTGTTATCCGGTTCTATCGACCCTGATCCAAAGATTATGACAGAGCAATTAAGCAACCTGGTCTCCAGCACCAACGTACCGGTGTTTATTGGCGGCAGGACTGCGGTGCAGCATACCGATGCCATCCTGGCTGCCGGAGCCATCCCGCTGGGTACCGATATTCCGCAAGGCATCAGAAAAATCAACGATGTACTTGACCAGTAATCCAGCGCAAAGGCTCTACACTTAGCACTGTCCCTACTCCCTAAATTTCCTTTCCACAGGCAAGACACCCTGGCGTAACGCTGGCATCACAATAGTGACGCCAGCCCCCTTTTGCAGCAGTGACCCTCACCAAACCTGAATAAATGTATAAATATTATATAATTATCTTTTCTCGCGTATAATTTATTTTACTTTTAATTACAATATCTTATAAATTTCTCACTTGCCCACCTTGACATTTACGTACAGCTTTTGTATAACTTTACTTAACGCTGTACAAGAACTGTATAACTGGAGATGGCAGTTATACAAAGAAGCGATACACACACTAGAACAGTTGGAGGAATTCGAAATGAATATTGATTTCAGCATTAATGTATCCCGCTCTGAAGCAATGCGTCGTTACTTGTTAGGTAGTGCATTGATTGGCGCGGTCCTGTTGTCACCTGCAGTACCCAGCTGGATTGCCTTGTTTGCCTGCTACCCCATTTTTACAGCAATGATTCAGTGGGATCCGGCCAATGCCATGTTGCAAAGCCTGGTTAACAAATCCAGCAAGTCAGTACAGGAAGCCATGTTCCGCAAGACAACAGCTGTTTAAGCACCAATGGACACATGAGCAAAGATCAGCAGGGTTTACCGCCCTGCTGAAACACATAACAAGGGTCGTCAAACCAATGCAACGCTCAATAGACCACAATCAGACTTCACAAATTAAGCGCCGGTACACGCTGGCAAAGAGCCAATGTGAAAAAATCCTGACGCAATTGATCATGACTGTCATGTTGGTGATTGCCACGGGAAACACCGCGATCGCGGAATCAATGACGAGCGTATCGTTTAACACTCAATCCGGATTACAAGCAGTGGGAACCGGAACAATACGTTGGTTTGGTTTCACTATTTATGATGCGAGCTTATGGACTGGCAACGGGAGCTTCAGCAATCTTGAGGACTCCTTGCCGGTAGCACTTCACATTACTTACCGAAAAAACATCAAGAGCAGTGCACTCGCCGCGCGCACAAAAGAGGAATGGGAAAGATTAGAAATATACAGCCCTGTTGAACGCGGGAAGTGGGAAAAACAGTTAACTGATATTTGGCCGTCGGTGAAACCGGGCGATTCCATTACCACACTCGTTACCAATGATCGGCGTACTCATTTTTATTACAACAACGAGCTTATTAACAGCATTGATGATCCGGAATTCGGCATCGCACTTCTATCCATATGGTTGCATCCTGACACATCGCAGCCAGCATTACGCAGCAAACTCATCGGGCAAAGGGATGGATAACCATGAAAAGCAGAATACATAAAGGAACATTTATTTTACTCATAGGATGGTTAGTATCAGCTTGTGGTGTAACACCGCAGGATTATGAAGGCGAGACTCCAGTACTGGATATGAAAACCTATTTCAACGGAGAACTGGAAGCCTGGGGTTTATTCCAGGATTACAACGGCAAGGTGATAAAACGCTTTCATGTAGCAATGACCGGAAAGTGGGAAGAAAACCAGGGCGTGCTGGATGAACACTTTACCTATGCCGATGGAACCAAACAACGTCGCATCTGGAAGTTAAACCGTATCGATGAGCATACCTATACCGGCACCGCTGACGATGTCATTGGTGAAGCCAAAGGTGTCGCGTACGGCCATGCCTTGCGCTGGCAATATGTACTGGCACTGGAAGTTGATGACGACATTTATCACGTGCACTTCGACGACTGGATGTACCTCATTGATCAAAACACCATGATAAATCGCTCAGTGATGAGCAAGTTCGGCGTCAACCTGGGCGAAGTAATCCTGGTATTCAGGAAAAATTCCACAACCAGTAACATCGAAAGCAAGAGTGGTGAATTCAATATGCCGCATATCAGCGATATCGCGTTTAAATCAAGTGCAATTATTTAGGAACGCAAGTCCAGGAACATTAATACAGGAAACAGTATCGTGAAACAGGTAGCCTCCTCCAATACCTCAGACGCACAAAACGCATCGAATCCCTTAAATACATTGCTGCGTTGGTTCGACGCGCACGCTAGTCTGACAGACTCGGCTCCTCAAGCCACTCAGCAAAAGGTTGATTGGTTACGGGTAATGCCCTTTTTATTTATGCACCTCATGTGTTTGGGTGTTATCTGGGTTGGCTGGAGCCCTTTCGCAGTTATCGTGGCATTTGCCCTGTATTTTTTGCGCATGCTGGCCATTACCGGCTTTTACCATCGCTACTTTTCCCATAAAAGTTTTAAAACCTCCCGCGCAATGCAATTTATTTTTGCTGTATTAGGGGCATCTGCCGCACAGCGGGGACCTTTATGGTGGGCATCACACCATCGCCATCATCACATTCATTCCGACAAGGAGACAGATGCGCACTCACCTAAACAACACGGATTTTTCTGGAGCCACATGGGGTGGTTCATGTCCAACGACAATTTTGCTCCCAAATTTCAGCGCATCCCTGACCTGGTGAAGTTTCGCGAACTGGTCTGGCTGGATCGATTTGATGCGCTAGTGCCAGTAGCTCTCGCTGTTGCGCTCTACATACTTGGTGAAGGGCTCGCTAATTATGTCCCATCACTCAACACTAACGGCGCACAATTGCTGATATGGGGATTCTTTGTCTCTACGGTATTTTTGTACCACGCCACCTATACGGTTAACAGTCTCGCGCACCAGATTGGAAAACGCCGCTATAAAACCAGAGATGACAGCCGCAATAGTATGCTCATTGCCCTGATTACCTGTGGCGAAGGCTGGCACAACAATCATCACCATTTTCCTGGTTCCGCTCGCCAGGGCTTTTACTGGTGGGAAATCGACATGACCTTTTACTTTTTAAAGTTGCTCGCGGCGANGGGCTTAATCTGGGACCTTAAAGCAATTCCGTCCCAGCTAAAGAACAGCCGTTTAATAAACAAGAGATAGTAATCATGAATAATATTATCGACACTTTTCAGCAAGTTTATACCGATCTCAATGGTAGCAATATTGACTCTGTAAATACTATCTACGACAAGAACGTGACGTTTATCGATCCGTTTCATGAAATTCGGGGATTAACCACCTTACGCGAATATTTCTCTGAGTTATATAAAAACGTCATCAGCTGTCAGTTCACTTTTGGCGAAGTCTACGCAAAACATAATTCCGCAATGGTTATCTGGAACATGGCGGTACAGCATAGAACGCTTTCCAAAAACAAACCTATTCAAGTTTGCGGCAGCACGCATATACGTTTTGATGACAAGATCTACTTCCATCGCGACTACTTTGACGCCGGTCAGATGGTTTACGAAAGCGTTCCACTGATTGGTCCTGTTATAAAACTTATTAAACAAAAGGTCTAAAAATATCATGAAAAACTCCCAGGATTTTCAGGACAAACGTGTATGGATTACCGGCGCGTCATCCGGCATCGGTAAAGCTGTGGCAATGGAACTTGCCAGCCGGGGCGCGAAGGTAGCCATTACCGCACGCAATGAAGCAATGTTACATCGCGTAGCAAACGAAATAGGAAAAGAGAAATGTTTAGTTATTCCTTTCGATGTCACTATAAGAGAGGACAACCACAAAGCAGCTGAAAAAATCAAGGAACTTTGGGGCGGCCTGGACATCGTATTTTTTAATGCTGGAACGGCTGAATATATTGATATAAAAAACTTCGACGCTGCGATTTTCGAACGAACAATTTCGACCAACTTTCTGAGTATGGTCTACGGAATAGAGGCGGTGCTGCCATTGCTGCGAAATTCGACGACCGCGCAGCTGGGAGGAATGAGCAGTACCGTCTCTTTTGCAGGTATTCCCCGTGCGGAAGCGTATGGCGCATCCAAGGCTGCCATTCGTAATATGCTGCAGGCTTTACGCATCCATCTGGTTCAGGAAAACATCCACGTCTTTACCGTTTGTCCCGGTTTCGTTCGCACGCCATTGACGGATAAAAACGACTTCCCCATGCCCATGCGCATTGAGGTCGATGAAGCGGCGAAGATTATAGCCGACGGTATTAGCAAGCGTAAGCAGGAAATTAATTTTCCAAAAGCCTTCAGCATAATCTACAAGTTACTTTCCTATTTACCAAGTCAGCTTTACACGCGCTTGATGCTAAAAACAGTGAGGCAAGCATGAAAATCGCAGTTATCGGAACCGGTATAGCCGGCAATGTTGCCGCTTACAAACTTAACAAGCACCATGATGTCACCGTGTTTGAAGCCAACGACTACGTGGGCGGGCATACTCATACACACCAAATCCAGCTGGATGATGAAGAGCACAACATCGATACCGGTTTTATAGTATTTAACAACTGGACCTATCCCAATTTTATTGAGCTGCTGGACGAACTTGGGGTAGACAGTCAGCCCAGTAACATGAGCTTTAGTGTCAAGTGCGAAAAATCCGGGCTGGAATATAATGGCACAACCCTCAACAGCCTGTTTGCGCAACGGCTTAATTTGGTGAAACCGTCTTTTTATCGCATGATCCGCGACATTCTGCGCTTCAACCAGGAGGCGAAGCAACTGTTGCAACATGAGGATACCGGTATCACGCTGGGTAACTATCTAAAACAAGGCAACTACTCGCAGGAATTTGTCACCCACTACATTGTTCCCATGGGAGCCGCCATCTGGTCTTCCGCTCCAGATAAAATGATGGAATTTCCCGCGTACTTTTTTATTCGTTTTTTCAACAACCATGGCATGCTTAATATCGACGATCGTCCTACCTGGCGTGTCATAAAGAACGGTTCAAAAAGTTATGTAGAAAAGATGATTGCCGGTTTCCGGGACCGAATTCAGCTAAGAACACCCATTGAATGGATTCGGCGTTTTGAAAGTCACGTGCTAATCAAACCTGTTGGCCTCGAGGTAATGCGTTTTGATAGCGTGTTTATCGCCTGCCACAGTAACCAGGCGCTTAAATTGCTGAGCGATCCAACAAAAGAAGAAAAAGAAGTTCTTGGAGCCATTCCCTACCAACGCAATGAAGCGGTATTACATACCGATCATCGAATGCTACCGAAACGTAAACTGGCATGGGCAGCCTGGAATTATCACATTCTGAAAGAAAACAGGGATCGCGTTGCCCTCACCTACAACATGAATATCCTGCAAAGCCTGCGTTCGAAACATACTTTTTGCGTCACTCTGAACAACAGTGAGACGATCGATCCCGGCAAAATTATCAAACGCCTCGAATACGACCACCCGGTGTTTACCCTGGAAGGCATGAAAGCGCAAAAACGCCAACAGGAAATTAACGGGCCACGGCGCACTTACTATTGTGGAGCTTATTGGCGAAATGGCTTCCATGAAGACGGGGTCGTTAGCGCTCTCGATGCTCTTAAACATTTTGAAAGGACCCAAGCTGATGAAAAGCTGTATTTACACCGGGCAAGTTAGGCACCGGCGTTTTGCGCCAAAGGCTCATGAATTCCGCTACCGCCTGTTCATGATGTATGTGGATCTGGCAGAACTGCCATTTCTGTTCGACAAACACTGGTTATGGTCCAGTAAAAAGTTTGCCCTNGCCTGGTTTCGGCGCGAGGACCATTACGGTAAACCAGGGGTGCGGCTTGAAGAGTCCATTCGACAACTGGTTCAGAAAGAAACCGGCCGGCGGCCACGCGGACCTATCCGCCTACTCACCCATTTTCGCTACTTTGGCTACTGTTTTAATCCGGTGAGTTTTTATTACTGCTTTGACGATGCGGATCAAAAAGTGGAAACGATTGTCGCGGAAGTCAACAACACCCCCTGGGGTGAACGCCATTGTTACGTATTGCCGGAACAGCGCAATGTTGGTAATTCGCATCATAAACGCTTCCAGTTTGGCAAGGATTTTCACGTATCCCCTTTTATGGATATAGATATAGACTACGACTGGCGCTTTTCACAACCTGGCGAACAGCTCAATGTGCATATGGAAAATTATCAACAGGGCACCGATCCCCATAAAAAGATATTTGACGCCACGATGGTCATGCAACAACGACCGCTTACCGGGATCAATCTGGCAAAAACCCTGGCGACATACCCAATGATGACCGGCAAGGTGATAGCCGGCATTTATTACCAGGCCTTAAAAATGTGGTTAAAGAAGTTTCCGTTCTTTACACACCCCTTATACAGGCTGGATGAATTAAACAATCAACCAACGGTGGAAAAACCATGAAAGCCAATGCAACTTCTATCATTCCTGACAATAACCTGAAAGCGGCGAAAGCATCCGGCATGCTGTCCTCTTTCGCCAAAGACATGGTGATCAAGCAATTACGCCAGCTCCGTGAAGGACAATTGACAATTGATGACCAGGGTGAACGGTATTATTTCGGCGACGTAACGGGTGAGTTTCCTGTCGCCGCAGTAATTACTATCAATGATCCACGCTTTTATTCCATGCTGGCTTTCGGTGGCAGTATCGGCGCCGGTGAATCCTACATCATGGGTCATTGGGAGTCCGATAATCTCACCAATGTAGTGCGCATCATGGTGCGCAACATGGAGTTGCTGGATAACATGGAAAATGGTCTGGCGCGACTGGCAAACCCCATACGTAAAGTACTGCACTGGTTGAACCGCAACAGTCTGGAAGGCAGCAGAAAAAACATTTCTGCGCACTATGATCTGGGAAATGACTTTTTCGAACTATTCCTCGACCCAACCATGATGTATTCCTGCGGTATCTTTGAAAACAGCGACACCACCATGGAGCAGGCGTCACGCGCCAAACTCAAGCGCATTTGCGACAAACTGGACCTCAAGCCTGGCGATCGGGTGGTAGAAATCGGTACCGGCTGGGGAGGCTTCGCCATCTATGCCGCAAAACATTTCGGTTGCCACGTTACGACTACCACTATTTCGCAAAAACAATACGAGTGGGCCAAACGCCGGATCCAGGAAGAAAATCTGGAAGATCGAATTACCTTATTGTTTGAAGACTATCGCAAACTGGAGGGGCAATACGACAAGCTGGTATCTATTGAAATGATCGAAGCCGTGGGACATCGCTACTATGATACATTTTTCGAAAAATGCAGCGACTTGTTAAAACCCGATGGCATCATGTTGATTCAGGCCATCACCATAGCCGATCAGCGCTACGAGCAGGCCAAACGGTCGGTAGATTTCATACAGCGCTATATTTTCCCCGGATCGTGCATCCCGTCCAATACCGCAATACTGAATTCAACCACCCGCGCCTCGGATTTACGCCTGTTTCATCTGGAGGATTTTGGACCCCATTACGCTACTACCTTGCGCTTATGGAAGGAACAACTGTTCCGCAACCGCGATCAGGTCCGAGCGCGAGGCTATCCGGATTCGCTCATGCGCATGTGGGATTTTTACCTGTGCTATTGCGAGGGCGGCTTTTTTGAGCGGGCGATCAGCGACGTGCATTACATCTTTACTAAGCCACTCAACCGTCACAAACCCATATTGCCGAGTATCACTTTTTAGGACGGGTGGCGTTTTTTGGGTTAGTCAGTTTTTTGCGTTATAGTAGAGGGTATGCAATTGGTGATCAACTTCGTACTATTTCAGGTTGCCTGGTTTGTCTGCGTCATGAGCGCAGCCCGACAACTGGAGTGGTTTGCCGTGCTCAGTATTGCCCTTACCATCGCCGTGCATTTAGCGCTGATTAAGGATCGCAAGGCGGAATTACAACTGATTCTCACCGCAGGATTAATCGGACTGTTGATGGACTCTTTATTGATTAGCCTTGGTGTATTCACCCCAATGAACAGTTGGGGATTAGCTAACATCGCGCCCTTGTGGCTGATTGCCCTGTGGATGTTATTCGGTATCACATTGAACCACAGCCTGCGTTGGCTGCAACAACGTTATCTTGTCGCCGGGGCTATGGGTTTTGTGTTTGCGCCGGTCGCCTATTGGGCCGGGCAACGGCTTGGTGCATTAACTTTTCCTCCTGACCAATCCCCTGTTTTCAGCCTGCTGACCATCGGAATCTGCTGGATACTCGTTACTCCCCTGCTTTTATTGTGCTCACAATTTTTCAGCACCCGTAACTTGCGACCTAATCAATCTTCCTGTTAGCCCGTGCCGGGACTTTTGTTTCCGAATTGTTTCCATTGATTGCTTAATTGTCACGCACAGCCTAGAATCCTCAGATACACGCTTTATGTCTATTTGCGTCCAAGGTTAAAAAGTTTTTATGCCCGATCCAATTCATGTATTGGTCGTCGACGATGACCCCGATGTTCGCGAATTGTTAAACGATTATCTCAGCGAACATGGCTACAGCGTTGCACAGGCTGTAGACGGAAAAACCGCGCGACAACAACTGGAAAAGCAAGTACCAAACGTGGTGCTGCTGGACATTGGATTGCCCGGAGAAGATGGTCTGAGCATCGCCCGTTATTTGCGGGAGCACTATGACATCGGCATCATCATCGTATCGGGAGCAGGCGAAACAGTAGACCGTATCATTGGCCTGGAAATCGGTGCCGATGATTATGTTTCCAAGCCTTTTGATCCGCGGGAATTACGCGCCCGCCTCAAGAATGTGGCGCGGCGCTATCAGCGCCCCGTGGCCACAGAAACCACCAGCCCGACGGTAAAACAAGAGCAGAACTCAAAGGTCAAATTTGGCCCATGCACCCTTAATTTACTTTCCTATCAGTTACTGGATAGAGACGGTGCGGAAATTCCCATTACCAACATGGAATTTGATCTGCTCAAGGTATTGGCCGAACGGCCCAACCGGCCGCTAACCCGCGACCAGCTATTGAATCTTACCCAGAACCGCGACTGGGATCCCTACGACCGCAGCATTGACATTCGCATTACGCGCCTGCGTAAAAAGATTGAGCCGGATCCGGAAAAACCCCAGGTAATCAAAACGGTACGCGGCATCGGCTACATGTTTGTAAACAACGCGCGTTAATTCTTGCAGTTACGGCCACTAGTATTGTTTCAGTTGTGTTTCAATTGTTTGTATTGTATATCGAGCCGTTGCTTTGCAACCACAGGTGATAGACTAGTCACTATAAACTACTGCTCTGCAGTGGATATTCAGTGAGCCGCTAAGCCTATGCTAAACAAAGAAGATGTTGTGATTGAAGAGGCAGACCGTTTGCAGCGTGCGCTGCAGATCGCAGCCAGTGCGGTATCCAACAATAGTGGCAACGATATTTTTCGCGAACTGGCTGTAAATATTACCAAAGCGCTGGATGTCAAGTATGCCTATATTGGAGAAATCAGCCGCGACAACGAAGATACAGTGGACGTGATCGCCGGCTGCTTTAACGGCGAATTCATTCAGGGTCTACGGTATGAGCTGGAAGGCACTCCCTGTAAAAACGTGGTCAACCAGACCTACCAGTATTATCCGCGCGACGTTAAAACACTGTTCCCCGAACCCATGACCATCGAGTTTGGCATTGAAGGCTATGCGGCTATTCCACTCTACGATTCCAGGGGCAAGGGGACGGGTTTGATGGTGGTAATGGATAACAGGCCGCTCACCGAACCGGAACTGATCCGTTCCCTGTTGCAGATTTATTCCGTACGCGCCGCCATTGAGCTTGAACGACTGGCTGCAACACGTACCAGCCAGTCCACTCTGGAACAGTACCGCACCATCTTCAACAAGTCACTTGATGGCCTGATCCTGTTCAGTCTCGACGGCCATATTGTGGACGCGAATCCCGCCTGGACGGCGATGCACGGATATACGCGCGAAGAAGTTTTGCAGTTGCGTCCTACGGATTTTATACCACCGGAAAGCCGCGACGCGTACCGCAAATTTATTGCAACTGTCAGCAATAACCAGCCCTACCACACCGTCACCAGCGGACTGCGTAAAGACGGCAGTCGATACCTGGCGGATGTGCGCGGCGTCATGATGGAATACCAGGGACAGCCACATATGCTTGCCATCATGCGCGATGTTACCGAGCAGGTGGAACAGGAAAACGCTCTGCGTAAAAGTGAAGACCGTCTGCGTTCCACCATTGATGCGGCAATGGATTGTATTATTGGTATTGATATTGACGGCAAAGTGCTGGAATTCAATCCAGCCGCGGAAGAAACCTTCGGTTATCAAAAAGCGGATGTCGCCGGCAAAAACATGGCGGAACTCATTATTCCCGAACGCTATCGCGCCCATCACCTTGCCGCCATGGAACAACGCCAGCAACAGAAAGACGGAAACATCGCCGCCAAACGCATGGAAGTTACCGCAATGCGCGCCGACGGTTCGGAATTTCCCGTGGAACTATCCATTGATGTAGCACAGGGTGTTGACGGCAAAATGTTTATCGGCTATCTGCGCGATATTACCGAACGCAAACGCGCCGAAGAACAACGCACCCGTCTGGAAGCACAATTGCGGCAATCACAAAAAATGGAAGCTATTGGCCACTTATCCGGCGGCATCGCTCACGATTTTAATAACATCCTGACCGGCGTCATGGGTTATATCGTGCTGGCATCAGAAATTTCTGAACAATACCAGGACGAAAAAATTGCCAGGTACCTGCAACGGGCCCTGCGTTCCGGGCAAAAAGCCCGCGACCTGATCCAGCAAATGCTGACCTTCAGCCGAGGTCAGCGCGGCGAACCCAAACCTTTGACCCTGGCACCACTGGTCAAAGAGTCCATGAAACTACTGGAGTCTACCCTGCCGTCGTCCATAGAGATCGACACCGATTGCGACTATGCATCGCCTCTGGTCAATGTCGATCCGCTGCACATCGAACAAATCATCATGAACCTGTGCATCAATGCCCGAGATGCCATGAATAATGCCGGACGCCTTGGGATCTCAGTAAAAACGCGCCACTGCAGTGATTGTATTTGCGCTTCCTGTCAGCAAAGTATCGTCGGCGATTTTGTAGAGCTGTCAGTAAACGACACCGGCATTGGTATAGAGAAAGACGAAATAACGCGTATCTTTGAACCGTTTTATTCCACCAAGGAAGTAGGTAAAGGTAGCGGTATGGGACTGTCGACTGTACATGGTATCGTTCATGAATACGGTGGGCATATCGGCCTGGAGAGCTCGCCCGGAAATGGTACAACGTTTCGTATTTTTCTGCCCGCAATACGCCAGATGTCAACTGGCGTTACTCACCAACAGGAACAGTCGCCCACACCCGTTCAGTTGCGCAAACACCTGTCGGGTCGGGTCGCGCTGGTCGACGACGAGGTTTCCGTCAGCGAATTTATGCAGGACATGCTGGAGAACTGGGGCATGGATGCGTATACCTTTAATAGCAGCATGGAGGCAAAAAGCTTTATTGAAGCCAATCCCGATGCCTTTGATCTCATCATTCTTGACCAGACCATGCCAAAGCTTACCGGCATTGAACTCGCGCGCCATATCATAGCGGGCAATCCGCATGTCCCCATGATTCTCTACACAGGACATAGCGACGAAATTCGCAATAGCGATATCGAATTACTTAACATCAAAGCCGTGGTAAAAAAACCTATCGATGTCAACGAGTTTTACCAGTTAGTAAAACGTACATTAGAAGATATCGAATAATTGCACAGCCCAATCCCACCACGCTGGTCCTGCGTATCAAAACACTGCTATCGAAACAATCAGAAACAATCGCACAACAAACCAGTCGCTGCCTGAAATTCTTCCGATACATTGAACCTCTATTGTTAATATCAAGACAGGAATAGCTCCATGTCTTCATAAATTAACTACCACTGGAGGAAATCGCCATGTTACAACAAGCTCATAAAACCGATAACCAACGTTACGCCAATTGCATTGCCGTCTCCAAGCGAATTCGTTGGGAAATTGAAAAGGACGTATTCAGAGGCCGTCAATTCGAATTTGACAAAAAATTCCTGCCGGATGGCCTGTCAAAAGTGCAAGACCTGGTGTTTGTGACTGACAACGAAAAGCGTCTGTTGAGCCAGATTCAGGGGCGAACCTATGCCAACATGTTTGGCCTGGTGGAACGTTTTATCTGCGCAAAGATTATGGAAATCTCGGGTGACTATGTTTTTGGTGACCAGGTGGCGCTGGAAGCATTAGTGCGTTTCAGTGACGAAGAGTTGAAACACCAGGAATTGTTTCGCCGCATCGACAAAATGATCGGCGAAAAAATGCCTGTCGGGTATCAGTTCCTCCCACAACCCAACGATGTCGCCGCCGTCGTGCTGGAGAAATCCTCCTGGGCTGTGCTTGCTTTAACATGTCACATCGAGCTTTTTACCCAGGCGCACTACAAGCAAAGCATCGAACCAGACAGCAATTTGTCAGACCTCTACCGGGACATTTTCCTGTTCCACTGGAAAGAGGAATCCCAGCACGCCATTCTGGATGAACTGGAATGGGTCAGGGAAAATCAGAACCTTACCGACCAGGAACGCGATCAGGCGGTACAGGACCTGATTGATCTCGTAGTTGCTGTTGATGGTATCTTACAGGTGCAGTCACAGTCCGATGCTGATTATTTTTTCCAGATCTGCGACGAACAGTATAACGCTGCGCAGCGCGCGGCTATAAAAAATAAGTTGCTCGATGCTTACCGTTGGCAATACATCATTTCCGGGGTTCAGGAACCGCGCTTCCAGAAAGTGCTTGGCAGCATGATCACCCAGCAGCAACTAGCCACGATTCAACAGGCTTTATCAACCTTGATGTAATGATGTGTCATAAACAATTCGAGCGGTCAACCGTATTGACCGCTCGAACACAGTTAAACAGTTGTAATAGATACAACGTCTGTAATAGACACAACGTCAAACAAAGGTCATTGATATGTTGCCCAAACAAGATCTTGCCTGGTGGTGCTGGTTAGTAACAATCCCCTTTCTTACCATTGGTATTCTGGGAGAAACGAACGGCTTGCTTATCGCCGCCACAGTCATCTTGCTGCAGACTGGTTACTTCCTGGCAATGGAAAACTTCCAGCTTAGTTTTCCTGTGCAGGTCCGTATTGGATTTTTAATCTGGTTCAGCCTGGGTCTACTGCCTAATATGCAATGGATGTTATGGATTCAACTGGTTGGCACATGCGTATCGGTTCTCTTCGACTATTGCGCAATGGCAAGGCTTATGACCCTGGCGCCATGGAATCGTACACAACCACTAAGTGCGAGACTAATTGTAAAAACTTTTATTAGCAGGCCGGTTAGAGGCTCATTCCTCAAATCTTCAGGGGCATGGCAACAATAAGAGCAATCTGATGATTTGCATAAGAGGGTATGCATAGTCACTGCACTATCCTTGCGCCCGAAAAATTCCAATGCACAACGACGATTCATATTTTAAGTTTCGCAGTTACGGGAAATTCGTCGTAATATTGCTAAACTGTAGAATAATCCTCGCGAATTTAAACACTTACTGATACTCAGAAAAATTCAGGCAACGTTGGCACCGCCCTTGCTATCTATAAAGCGTGGCTGGCTGTTTTGCTCCACATGATCAAAAACTGAAAATCATTGTAGGTTAATAAGGAGGTGGTTGATGTCAGGAATAACTCTGTCTCATGCGAATGAGTTTCACAATGCAATATGGATATAACGCATTGCTGAAGCTCAACACACTCTGAATAGAGCAAAGTGCGCTCTGAAGTGACAGGCACAGCAATCCAAAACGTCTGGCGTGCAACATAGCTATCCCGTTCCGCCCTTCACCTTGTCTGCATAAAGGACTTTTGGATTGCTGGGCTATCACTAACCCAACGTCGGTATTCTTCTGCCAAGGTCTGGCAACTTAAATCACTTGTACTTTCATTAAACAGTAAACTTGATTAACCTGAATATGGAGGTTTTACCATGACCGACTTAATTGTACGAATTCTAGAGTTGACGACGGGCTCTTTGCTGATTGCAGCCACCCTGATATTCAGCACTCAATACGAGAGCCAGGCACTATTGCTACTGCCACTGATAGCACTACCGATTATTTTTTCGGGAATGTTTGACTGGCATCCAGCAAAAAAATTAGGCTTGATGCTGAAAGATCTCAGCAAGCAAGTTAGCCTGGCCAACTTTATAAAACCGCACATACACTCTCCTTGAGAACTGAGTTTTATCTCTTCTGGAAAGAACTCTCCTCGTATAAAAACAGCTCTCGATGACCGTAACCTGCCTCGCCCGCTTTAAGCGGGCTTTTTTTATCAGACCATACCTAACCTGC
>JGI2160J19893_10000133_pt1 | contig 24608 bp, 19 predicted proteins | sample DeeMarSeWOR28_12_FD_19893 | JGI IMG/M metagenome (IMG submission 19893)
AGCATTTACCGGAGGACTGTGATGCACCTCAGCGTAATAGGATCGATAGCGAATCCAGCTTCGCTGGGCAACGCAGCCATTGGGCCTTAGATGAAGTTTTGAAGCCACTTCTGGACATCAAATGCCGCAGGTATATGAAAGGAGATATACACCATGGCGATTCCTGATAAAATGAAGGCCGTTGTGTTGATGGGTAAAAATCAACTGGAAGTTAGAGAGATGCCCACCCCCCGGCCGGGGCCACAAGATGTTTTGGTCAAAGTCGAGGCCACCGCCGTATGCGGCAGTGATGTGGCCCTCATCGCGGAACCCTGGGAAGCGCAACCGCCCTATGGATCATTTATTATCGGTCACGAATATGCCGGAACCATTGCCGCGGTGGGCGACACCGTCGATGAACTTCAAGTCGGAGACCGGGTCGCCGTTGAGGCCAGCCTGGGGTGCGGCCGCTGCCGAAACTGCCGGGTCGGCAATTACACGGCCTGTCTGAATTACGGCAATCTCAAAAGAGGCCACCGCGCCAACGGCTTTACAACCAATGGCGGTTTTGCCCAGTATGCCCTGAATCATATCAATACCGTGCACAAGATCCCGGACAGTATCGAATTCGATGAAGCCGCACTGATCACCAATTTGGGCTGCGTGCTCTACGGTTTTCAAACCACCGGGGGCTATGTGGTGGGAGACAATGTGGCGGTGATCGGGCCGGGACCCCTGGGCCTGGTGTCGGTGGGCGTGGCCAGGGCCCTGTGTGCCAGGAGAATATTTTTATCCGGAACCCGCGACAGTCGTCTCGAAATGGGCAAAAAAATGGGAGCCGACCGACTGATCAATGTTAAAAATGAGGATGCCGTTCAGGTTGTCAGGGATGAAACCGATGGTATCGGGGCCGATCTGGTGATCGAATCTTCCGGTTCCGATCAGGGCATTCAAACCGCCATTGAAATGTCAAAACGCATGGGTAAAATTTTACTGGTCGGATATCCTGAAAAGCCGGTCTCTGCCAATTTCTCCACCATGGGCTCGCGCAACATCCACATTTTTTCGATTCGGGGCGAAGGCTGGGCCAATTGCTCAAGGGCGGTTTCGATGCTTGCACAGGGGCGTATATCATTAAAACAGCTGGCCACGCACACGTTTCCACTCTATCAAATCGATGAAGCCTTTAAAACCTTTGTTGAAAGAATCGGCGGAGCCATAAAGGTGATTGTGCATCCCAATGCCTAGTATTGTATACAACAAGCAATTTGCCGAACATGGTTCTATTTTAGGTTTCGGGTGGCGCGTGCCATTTATCAGCGGACAGAGGTCAGATGACAGAAGACAGATGAAAAACTGCAAGATGAAGCGACCTTTCTGTCCTCTGTTTTCTGTCATCCGTTTACTGACACCTCATTGATTATGGCTTTTGTAACATTTTTTTGAAACCACTTCTAAGGGACTTGGAAGATGAAGTATATTCTCAAACTTGAAGATGGCAGAATCGAGCCCATCAAAGATCTGATGAGCTCCAAAAAGGAATTTGCCCTGCGCCGTGTCCTGGTGGATGAGCAAATGGGCGGCGCCGAAAATTTGACCTTTGGTTACGCCCGCTTTGAGCCTAAAACCTCGTACCATAAAAAACACATCCACCCCGATGCCGAAGAGGTCTTTTACATCCTATCGGGCAAAGGCATCGGCGGCGTCGGCAGCGGAACCGAAGAAATCGAAATCGTCGCCGGTGATACGGTATGGGTGCCGAAAGGCGCCGTCCACTGGCTGTACAATCCCTTCGATGAGGTGTGCGAAATTTTATTTATCTATGCGGCATCTTCCCTGGCATCTGCCGGCTATGAAATTGTCGAGTAACCTGTTGTTGTCCGTATGCTGAAAAAACGTTCCGTAATCGCCGTGCCCGCATTCATATCGCTGGGGTTGATGGGATCCTTCCATGCGTTCTGGGGTACCAGCCTGCCGGTCCTGCGCGGGTTTCTGGAACTCAATATCGAAAAGGCTGCGGTTTTGACAGCATACAACCAGGCCGGACAGGCCATTGCCTGCGTGCTGGGCGGCCTGTTATGCGATTTAATTCGACGCGACAAAATCCTTTTGATCGGTTGTGTGATACTGGGTTCCGGCGCCTTCATTTTAGGGGGGGTTAAATCCTATGTTGCCAATATCGCTTTGATATTCTGGATGGGACTGGGCTGCGGCCTGATGCTCAGCAGCTCAAATGCGCTCCTGGTGGGGCTGTTTCCTGACCGCAAAGGCTCCATTTTGAACATCCATCACAGTGTTTATGGTGCGCTTTCCCTGATCAGCCCGCTGGTGATGGCCTCACTGATTCAGGCGCACACCCGCTGGCAATATGGCTATATCGGGCTCGGCGGGATGTTGCTGGCCGTCGGCTTTTTCTTTCTCTTTACCAGAGTTCCCAACGGGCGCCCTGATGTGCGGACCCCCTTTTTCAAAGATGCCCGTCGGCTTTTTAGCGGCAGTAATTTTCTCTCTCTTTTGCTGCTTGCGACTTTTGCGGTGGGCGCCCAGATAGGTGTGATGTTTCTGGGCGTAACCTATTTGATGGAAGCCAAAGGCCTCTCTATTTTTGAAGCCAGTATCGTTTTATCGGCCTTTTTTGTGTGCATTTTTGCAGGACGACTGATTTGCATCTGGCTGGCGGCTTACGCGGCAACGACGCGAATCATTCTGATTCTTCTATTTCTNCAGCTCGCCGCTTTGTTGGTTGCCTGGCAAACCAGCGGCTGGATCTCCGCAACGGCCCTGNNCNTCAGNGGCCTGGGTTGCTCGGGCATTTTTCCCTCTTTGCTGGCTTTGACCGGAACCCTGTTTTTTAAGNTGGCCGGCACCTCACTGGGGGTGCTGGCAGCCATGAACTGGGTTGGCGGGATGTTTATCGTCTGGATGGCCGGCCTGCTGTCACAACGGGTGAGTGTGCAATTCGGCTTTGTCGCCATCGTGCTGGCATCTCTGGCAGGGGTGGTCGTCCATCTGTTAAAATACCGAACCTTTTTACGGGCGGAAACCGCCGAAGCCGCTTTCCGTCCCCAGGAAGATAGCTAGACGCTCGGTCGAGCAAAGGAGAACTCTATGAGTAAACAACCAAAACTGGGATGGATCGGGCTGGGGAAAATGGGGAATCCCATGTCAGCCCATTTGCTGGATGCCGGTTATCCTTTGGCGGTTTACGACATCGTGCCGGCGGCCATGAGCGCCGTGACAAAGAAGGGCGCAACGCCCGCAAACACTGCGGCTGACGTTGCGGGTCAGGCCGACATCGTCATTTCCATGATCCCGGATGACCCGGCATTGGCTACGGTGGCCGCCGGGCCGCAGGGAGTCTTTCAATCCGCAAAGCCGGGCATGATTTACATCGACATGAGCACGGTCTCTCCGGCGATCTCGGCCCGCATCGGTCAAATCGCCGAAGAAAAGGGCGTTCGATTTCTGCGCTCGACGGTATCGGGCAGCACCGAGTCTGCCATCAGCGCCAGCCTGACCATTTTAGTCTCCGGTCCTGAAGATGCATTTGTCCGCTGCCGGCCTATTTTTGAAAAACTCGGCCAGAAGGTATTTCACGTGGGAACGGAGGAGCAGGCCCGCACCCTGAAGCTTGTGGTGAACATGATGGTGGGCATCACTTCCGCCATGACCGCCGAGGCCCTAATTTTCGGCAAACGCGGCGGGCTGGACTGGGAGCAGATGATTGACATCATCAACAACAGTGTGGTTGCCTCTCCGCTGGTCGGGTTCAAAGCGCAAATGCTTAAAAAGCGGGAATTTGCTCCGGCATTTACCGCCTCCCAAATGACCAAGGATTTTGATCTGGCTCTGGACACCGGGCGAAAGCTGGATATCCCCATGCCGTTGACAGCCATGGTCCGTCAGCTCTACGGAGCCATGAAAGCCACCGGCAAAGGCGAGCTGGACTATTTCGGCCTGCTGACCCAGATGGAAGAAATGGCGGGGATTGAAACCTAAAAGGTTTCGTGTCGCTGGCTACTGGCAAACAGCCAGAAGCGAGAAGCCCGTGGCCAAAAGGACGAACAATAAACCCGACACCTTATAGCGAAAAAGGTTACTGCGCTACAGATCTAACTGGTCAGCAATGCTTTCGAGACCGAGTTCCAACAGTTTTTTTCGGGTCGGAATGCCTGTCGCCGGATCCCAGCCCCTGGCAGTATAGTATTCATCCAGCATCTGATCGAGATCATTCTGGCTGATGAGATGTCCTTTGGATGATCCGGCTTTCAGGGCTTCGGTCATCAGCCGCTGCGGCAGCGTGTCGTCGGCGCGGCCAAATCCCTCGCGGACATTGAAAGCTTTGGCCAGGTTGTTGATGCGCTCGCCGACCGCGGCCACCTCTTGCGGTGTGTAAGTCAGACCGGTCACGGCCTCCATCAGAGCGGCCGTATTTTCAGTCGCCATATGGGGCACGGCCATGTCCAGCAGAAAAACGCACATGGTGGGACAATCTGCCGTGGCGGTGCGAACGTCCTGGTTCCACTTGGTCAGTTCACCTTTGCCCTCTATGGTTAAGCGGTCCACCGCCTGAGGTATGGGGATTCCAAAAATTTCCTGGAAAGCGTAACCTCTGTTGTGGTCCGCACCCGTAAAAGAGGTCGCATAACTCAGGCCGTGGGCCTTGGCGCCGCGCACATCATAGCCGGGCAACTCCAGGCCTTTTATGTGCAAGGCGTATTTATCAGCGCCTTTACCGATTTTATGCGCCGCAATCTTAACCCCGTCAGCAAGTAGGTCGCCGAAACCCTCACGTTGAGCCATGNGTCCCAGCAGCNTCACCATGGCCTGATGGTTGCCGAATTTGAGATCGATCCCACCGGTATCATCCGGCCCGATAATCCCCTTTTCATACAATTCCATGGCAAAGCCGATAACCACGCCGGCGGATATGGTGTCCAAGCCCAGTTCATCCGCCAGCCGATCGGCCGCAATAATCGCGTCCATGTTGTCGACACCGGTCTGGCCGCCAAATGAATACAGGGTTTCAAACTCCGGCCCTTCTGCCAGCATGCCGGTATAGGGCTCGGTTTGTGCGAGTTTGAGCTGACTGCATGCCACCGGGCACCCATAGCAGGCCTGACTGCCCACATTGCGGGTTTTAAGCGCCTCGACCCCGATTTGCTCAACGGGTTCGAATTCACCGGTGGCGGTCCAGTTCTTCGCCGGAAATATTCCCAGCGCGCAGGTGTTGTCGACATTTGACGGCGTTCCGGTCTTGGAGAATTCCGGGTAAAGCACCACGCTTGCTTTCATGGCCTTGGCCATCGCGCCCCGGGCTTCTTTCAGCTTTTCTTTGGAGAACACGGCAACCGGGCGGCTGCCGCGCACGGCAATGGCCTTCAGATTCTTGGCGCCCATCACCGCCCCCAGGCCCTTGCGGCCGAAAGCGCGCATTTCATTGATAATACACGCTATTTTAGATAGTTTTTCGCCGGCGGGCCCGATGCAGGCGACGCGAACATTCTGGTCGTTTAATTCATTTTTGATGATTTTCTGGCAGTCGTCGGTCTTCATCCCCCAGACTTTGGCGGCCGAGCGGAAGCGGGTCTTGCCGTCCTTGATCCAGATGAAGGTGGGTTTTTCAGCCCGGCCTTCGATAATTAAGGCATCATAACCGGCAAACTTCAATTCCACCGGAAAATGACCGCCGCTCAAAGACATGCCGACCGCGCCGGTCAGCGGAGACTTGGCGGTGACCGCCATGCGGCTGGCGCACGGAATGGTGGTCCCCGAGAAAGGTCCCGCGGCAAAAATCAATTTGTTTTCCGGCCCCAAAGGATCGGCTCCGGCTTTGAGTTCATCAAAAAGATATTTGATGCCGAACCCGGCTCCCCCGATATAGTCTCGGGCAACCTCCGGGGGCAGTTTTTCTTCTTTTGCGGTCTGATCGGTCAGATTGACCCGCAAAATTTTCCCGGTGTATCCGCCTTTGTACATGGCTTTCCTTTCTTTGCTGCGCGGGACCCTGAATCCATGCCGTGTGGCTTATCTCCGGTTTTTACTGCAACTCCTGAATGGCGACCAGCTTGCCCTGCGGCACAATGTTTTTGTAGTTACCGCCGGAAACGATCCGGGGGTAAAATGGAAATTTGTCGCCCTTCACCCATTGGATGAGACCCACCGGGGTGATGGCAATGTTTTTGTCGCTGAATTTGATCGGTCCGCCAATCGTTTCCAGGTTCGTGTCGGCTATCGCCCGGCGCAGTGCTTCTTTGTCAAGGGTCTGCGCCCTTCGCAGCGCATCGGCAATGATTTCGTAGCCCAGATAAAATCCGCCGATGGGCTGGGTCCATTGTTTGCCGGAGGCGGCTTCATAGGCATCCGCCAGATCCTGGCCGCTGTATCCGGCCAGAGACGATTTGAAAGGATAGGCCGGATGCCATAAAACCTCGGTTGAGGTTCCCAGACCGATGCCTCCGCCCAGGGCTTCAACCGCCGAGGGAAAGAGCAGCGCGCGGCCAATGCCGCATATCTTTGGAATAAATGCTTCCCGGTGACACTGCCGCCAGGCCCTGGCGAAATCAGGCGGCGTCAGATTGGCAAACAGGATTTCGACCTTTTCCTTTTTCCAGCCGCTGATAAAGGTGGTAAAGTCCATGGTGCCGGCTGGAAACCTCCCCAGATCGATGACCTTGTAGCCGGCCGGTTCCAGCACATTTCGCGCACCATTGGCCCAGGCGACGCCGTCTTCGTCATTGGCTGCCAGAAGACCGACGGTTTTGTTGGTTTCAACCTGCTTCCAGCTGTCCAGATAGGCGGCCGCCATGTCCCTGACGCTGGAAGAGGCATCGAATGCCCAGTGATAGGTGCCGGCATGCAAGAACATTTCAACCGGCATCATCGTGCTGATACTGGGAACCCCGTATCGTTCACAGACACCGGCGACGGGATTCACCGTGGCCGGTGTCGCCGAAACGTACATCAGATCCACTTTTTCCCTGGTGATCAGCCTGGAGCCCAATTCGGCTGCCTTGGACGGGTTGCTCTCGGTATCCAGGATTTTTACACGGACCGGCAATTTTTTGCCGACTTCTTTGATGTAGATGCCGCCGTCCTTGTTGATTTCGTCCAGGGCGCGGTTGTCCAGCCAGGGCGCAGACTCGGTGAAGGCGGCGATGGGGCCTGTCATCGGAAGCGGTCGCCCGATGAGGATATGGTCTTTTTGCGCCCGGGCAGATTTGAGGAAACCGGGTACAGCCGATGAAACCACAAGCGCACCGGCGGTCGAACCGGCTTTTTTGATAAATTCGCGACGGGTGATGCTCTTTTTACCTGATTGACCCATTTTATTGCCCTCCTTTTCGGTTAAGAAATTTCAGGGATCCCAAAAAAATGGAATCGGGGATTTTTTCTGGCACACCCGGGATATCATAGACTTTTTTGCACAGAAGCGGACGGAATCGGTGGCCAGGGATTGAGGCGCCTGCTTTGATGGATTTGTAAGCCATTATGGTACGAGTGTCAATTGCAAACTACCGCGGAAAAGCTTTGGAAGCCGTCTCGAAAATGGGATTCTGGTTCAAGATTCCGCCTTCGCCAAGCGAAAAGCGTGGATTCGCCGCGACAGGTGCGGCGGGGCCGAATTTTACCGCGAAGCGGGACTTCCCGTCTGGTCATATTCCTTTTGTGAGTTGAAAACTGGAGGTCCGCCTGCGAGTGAAGTGATCACCTTTTTCATCATGGCCGCGTCTTGATACGGCCGGGGCGATTCGCAGATCAGAGTGACGTCACGGTTGGTTTGCAGCAACGCTTCGGCCAGAGGCTTGAAAAATTTCGGGGTGGTCTTGAGATGTTTGCACTCGCCTTTGGGGCCGTGTGCAATGCCGGAAAAATGGGCGTGAAATTTTTTTGGCAGCTTTTTTAAGATCTTCGCATAATCAATTTCGCCTTGCTGCCGGGCAAACAGGTGGGCAAAGTCCACACAGATACCGCAGCCGGTTTGCGACTTCAGCTTCAAAAGCTCTTCCAGGGAGCCGAATTGAGATGCTTTGCCGGTGGTTTCGGGACAAAGCTGTACCTTCCATTTTTTTTGCTTGAGGGTTTGTTGAATTTCGACAATGGCTTTTTTGATCAGGGCATAGGTCTTTTCGGCGGTTTTCTTCTGATAAAAACCGGCATGAAAAACCACCGGGCAGACACCAAAAGTCGCGGCCCTCTGGCAGGAATCCAGGATGCGCTGTTTGCTGGCAGCAACCTTTGCGGGCTCATCGCTGGCCAGATTAATGTAATAGGGCGCATGAACCGATAAGGTGATGCCTTTTGCCTCGGCCAGCGCCCCCACCTCTCGGGCGTCTTCCAGAGACAATCGCACCCCGTAGGTAAACTCCACCTCCATGCAATCCAGCTTCATGCGGGCCACCCTGCGGATGCCCTTGAGATTGCCCAGTCCGCCGGATCCCGCTGGTCCTATTTTAATCATTTTTGTTTTAGACAGGATTATCAGGATTATTTTAAACTATTTAACGAATCAACTATTTGACCATTTAACTTTACTATTCAACCAAATGAATCTGCGATAATCTGCGTAATCTGTGGATAAATTAAGCCGCGTCACGATTATCGGAGAGACTGGGCTGCAACACCTGCGGTACAAAATTCAGAGTGGCAAAGTAATCCTCGACGGTTTCGGCGCGTCGAATCAGCTCCACCGCTCCGTTTGTGCGCAGCAGCAGTTCTTTAGGCCGCAGCCGGCCGTTGTAGTTAAAGCCCATGGCATGACCGTGTGCGCCGGTATCGTGAATCAACAAGCGGTCACCGTCCTGGATGATGGGAAGCAGTCGCTGGATGGCAAACTTGTCGTTGTTTTCACACAGCGACCCGACCACATCCACTTTCTCAACATTTTGCTGCGGATGCTTGGCAATGACGGTAATGTGATGGTAGGCACCGTAGAGGGCCGGCCGCATCAGGGCGGACATACAGGCATCCACACCAATGTATTTTCGATAGATGTCTTTCTGATTGATGGCGGTGGTCACCAAAACGCCGTGAGGACCGGTCATAAAACGGCCGCTTTCGATAAAAAACCGCGGCATATAGCCGTTTTTCCCTGCGAAATCATGGAAAAGACCGGTGATTTCATCGGCCATTGAATAGATATCCAGAGGCTGTTGCTTCGGTGAATAAGGAATGCCCAGCCCGCCGCCAAGGTTGATGAAATCAAAATGGATACCGAGCGCGTCAGAAACCCAGGCTGCCGCTTTCAGCAGCATCCTGGCCGTTTGAACCATATATCGGTAACTGAGCTCGTTGGAGACCAGCATGGTGTGCAGCCCGAAACGGCGCGCTCCCAGCGCTCTGGCGGCCTTATATGCATCCGGAATCTGTTCATGGGCAACACCGTATTTGGACTCCAGCGGGTCGCCGATAATGCTGTTGCTGGTTCGGCGCGGTCCGGGATTATAACGGAAACTGATGGTCTCGGGCATCCGGGGCACTTTTGCGATCAGAGAGATGTCATCCAGGTTTAAAATACAGCCGCCATCGGCCTCGGCCGCCTGAAATTCAGCACCGGCCGTATTGTTTGAGGAAAACATGATATCTTCACCGCTGGCACCGATTTGGCGGCTGAGCAGCAACTCTGCAATGGAGCTGCAATCAAAGCCGAATCCTAAATCCTGCATGATTCGGAGGATATGCGGATTGGGCAGCGCCTTGACGGCATAGTATTCCCTGAATCCGTTCAGACGCGAGAAGGCCTTGATTAAATTCTGCCCGTTTTCGCGGATGCCGGCTTCATCATAGATGTGAAACGGCGTTCCAAAATGATCGATGACCTCATCCAGCACAGGTAAAAGTCGGTTTTCAAATGATTTAGACATCGGCATCGGTTTTTTCTCCGTTCTGGGTTCTGCGTTCAGGGTTCCGATCCGCAGATTACGCAGATTTTTTTGTTGATGGCTGTTCGCTTCTGGCGCCGCGCTTCTGGCGGTCGGCCAGGAGCCAGAGACCAGATGCCATCAGCCAGCGAAATATAACTGATAACCGCTAAAAATCTATAAAGAGATTTTTAGCTGAGTGCCTGCTTGATTTTTTGCATTGCAAGTTGAACATTTTCGTGATTGTTGAACGCGCTGATGCGGATGAATCCTTCGCCGCATTTGCCGAAACCGGCACCCGGTGTGCAGACCACACCGGCTTTTTCGAGGAGCAGGTCAAAAAATTTCCAGGAATCGCCTTGACCGTCAATCCAGATATAGGGTGAGTTTTCCCCGCCCACACAGGCATAACCGAGGGCTTCCATTTCCTTACGGATCAGGGCTGCGTTTTTAAGATAATATTCAATCAGGGCCTTTGCCTGGGCCCGGCCCGCATCACTGTAAATGGCCTCCGCCGCGCGCTGGACCGGATAAGAAACCGCGTTGAACTTGGTGGACTGCCGACGAAACCATAAATCGTGGACCGAATGGGCCTCGCCGCCGGCTGTATAGGCCATGCAGGATGTCGGCACGACGGTGTAGGCACAGCGGGTCCCGGTAAAACCGGCGGTTTTGGAAAAGCTTCTGAACTCGATGGCCACTTCCCGGGCACCCTCGATCTCAAATATCGATTTGGGCAGATCCGAATCCTGAATAAAGGCCTCGTAAGCGGCATCATAAAGAATCAGGGCCTTTTTCTGTCTGGCAAAATCCACCCAAGCCTGAAGCTGCGCCTGGGTGATCGTGGCCCCGGTGGGGTTGTTGGGAAAACACAGATAAATCAGGTCCACCTCCTCCTGCGGCAAATCCGGTATAAAGCTGTTTTCCGGGGTGCTCTGCAGATAGGTAATGCCTTCAAAGCGGCTGCGGCCGAATGATCCGGTTCGACCGGCCATGACGTTGGTGTCCAGATAGACCGGGTATACCGGGTCGGGAATGGCGATGCGGATGTCGGTTGCAAAAATTTCCTGGATATTGCCCGTGTCACACTTGGCGCCGTCACTGACAAATACCTCGCCGGGGGAAATATCCGCCCCCCGGTCCTGAAAATCGACCCTGGCAATTTTTTCCCTCAGAAATTCATATCCCTGCTCGGGACCGTATCCGCGAAAGGTTTTCACATCGGCCATTTCATCCACGGCGCGGTGAAAGGCCTCGATGCAAGCTAGCGGCAGGGGCCGGGTGACATCCCCGATGCCCAGCTTGATGACCTCTCTTTCCGGATGTTTCTTTTGAAATTCATCGGTTCGCTTTCGGATTTCCGAAAACAGGTAAGATGCCTGCAGCTTCAGGTAGTTCTCGTTTATTTTAATCATGTCTCACCCCTTCTTAAAATATTCTGCAAAATATATTTAGTGACTAAAGTGAGAAGTGAACTAAGGTGCCTAAAGTTATGGAATACTGTCATTTAAATATTAAAAAAGATGGAGCGCAGCGAGACCAAAACTTTAGGCACTCCAAACTTCAGTTCACTTTAGTCACTTAAATTTTCCATATCGAAAAAAGCCTTTCTAACCGATTTTATCAATCGGTATCCGCGCCGTCTCCTTGTATGTCGACAGGGCTATGGCGGTTTGCGTTGATTGCACCGCGGCAATGCAGGCGATTTTTTCCCGCGTCAGGTGGCCGAGCGCTTCGGTGTCGGCTGCACGGATTTTAACCAGAAAGGCGTCTTCCCCCGCCACATAATGAACTTCCTGAACTTCCGGTATGCGGGCCAACACCTCCCCGACTTTGTCTTGCTCATCGAGCTTTTCTAATTTCACCTTCACGAAAGCCACCAGGCTTTTGGCAAACCGCCTGGGGTTCAGCCGGACCTCATAGCCGTCGATAAATCCCTGTTTTTCCAGCTTGCGGATTCGTTCCAGCACCGCCGACGGGGCCATCCCCACCTGCCGGGCCACCTCCACATTGGGAATCCGTGCTTTTTTCTGTAAGATTTTCAGTATTTTCAGGCTAACATCGTCAATCATTCTTTATTTATCCATTTTACAAGATAAATATTCTTTAATTTATTCTATGTCAAGAATTTTATTCGGATTATTTAATTCAAGGAGAACGGGTGTGATATGGATCTTTTCAGGGTGAATACCCGCCTTTGAGCTATCAGCTATGCGCTATGAGCTATTTTATTGAAACCTGCTTATGACGCAAACCTATGAATTCAAGAAGCTTTGAGCCCAGAAACCATGAACCTCAGGAACCCATGGTCCGCGATAGCAGCTTTCGCAGCTGGGCCAGGGGCCGGGTGTTGAGGACATCGCCTTTTTCCAGCCAGCCGCGCCGGGCCTGACCGACACCAAAGGCCAGGTAGTCAAAATCGTTTGTGCGGTGAGCATCAGAGTTGATCGAGACCAGAACGCCTTCGGCTTTGGCGACCTGGCAGTAGATATCATGAAGGTCCAGGCGCCGCGGATTGGAATTGAGTTCAAGGAAACAGCCGCGCTCCCGGGCTTTGTGGATGATTCGGGTCATATCGACCGCATAGGGTTCGCGCTCATCGATCAACCGTCCGGTGGGATGGGCCAGCATCGTAAAATAGCGCCGGTCCATGGCACGCAGAATACGCTCGGTCTGCTTTTCAAGCGGCAGATTGAAATGGCTGTGGACCGTTCCCACCACCAGATCCAGCCGAGCCAGCACCGCGTCGGGCAGATCCAGGGTGCCGTCTTTGAGGATTTCGACTTCCAGGCCTTTTAAAATCTGAATGCCTTTTAATTTTTCATTGAGCCGCTCGATCTCATCGATCTGCTGCATCAGGCGCGGCGGATCCAGACCGCCGGCCACCTTGAGCCGATCGGAATGTTCGGTAACGGCGATGTATTTAAGGCCGTGCCTTTTAGCCGACAGCGCCATCTCTTCGAGGCTGTTGTGCCCGTCGGTGGCATGGGTGTGGATGTGCAAGTCCCCTTTTAGATCTTTGAGCTCGACCAGTTCAGGCAGTCGATTGTCTCTGGCCGCCTCGATTTCACCACGATTCTCCCTGAGCTCGGGAGGAATGTAGGGCAGGCCCACGGACTGATAAACGGATTCCTCTGTTTTGCCGGCCACCGGCTTTTCAAATCGAAACACGCCGTATTCATTAATTTTTAAACCTTGCTGCTGCCCCAGGCGGCGGATGGCAACATTGTGATCTTTACTGCCGGTAAAATACTGCATGGCAGCGCCGAAGCTAGATTTCGCAACCAGACGCAAATCCACCTGCAAACCGGATTGCAAAACGACGCTGCTGCGGGTGGTGCCACCGGACAGCACCTCGGCAATCTCTTCATATTCCAGAAAACGCTTCATCACCGGACTGGTTTTACGGGCGCTGACCAGGATGTCCAGGTCGCCCACGGTTTCCCGGCAGCGCCGGTAGCTGCCGGCAGCCGACGCATCGATGACGCCGGGCACTTTTTTCATAAAATCAATCAGACGGTCAAGGATCGGCTTGACCGCTGCAATTTTAAAGCGTTTTTCTTTTTGCGCCCGGGCCTCAACAGCTTGAAAAATGGCCTTTTCAATCTTTTCACCGAAGCCTTCCAGAGCGCGAATACGCCCCTGGCGGGCGGCTTCGGACAGCTGCGCCAAATTTTCGATTTTCAGGTCCTGGTAGAGCATTCTCACCCGTTTGGGGCCCAGGCCGGGCAGTTTCAGCATTTCGATAACGGTTTGCGGGATGCGCTGCCGAAGTTTGATCAGGGCCTGGGCCGTGCCGGTTTCCAGTATTTCATGGATTTTGGCAGCCAGCTCTTTGCCAATGCCCGGCAGCCGGGTGAGCTCCTCGCCGTCAGCCACCATGTCTTTCAATTCCGAGCCGAGTCCGCTAACCGTGCGAGCCGCATTACGATAGGCCCGGATGCGAAAGGGATTTTGACCTTCGATCTCCAGGAAATCGGCGATCTCATCAAAAATGCCGGCAATATCGGTATTATGAACAGGCATCAGTTCAAAACCTTTTTGGCAAGCAGCAAAAAAATATTGACTTTTATTTTTTTGATATTAATATAGAAAGTTTCGAAACATTTAATCGGATTCGTGCTGCCATATGTTACTTTTAGCAAAATTTAACCATAGCATAAATGATCGAACCACTTCAGGTGCCCACCATTCCGGGTGGATCAGGATGGTGGTTTACTTGCGTTTAAAATTTTCAATTAACATCACAACCGCACTGGCACAATAACACGGCAGGGTCTTTTCAGGCTCTGCCGCTTTTTTTCCTCAAAGGAGATAATCTATGTATTTTGAAGCCGTATTTCAACCGTCAAATGGAACCGAGTACAATTCTACTGCCGCCGGCTTTGTGGGCAAAAAAGTCGCCATCCAGGAAGGCTGGATTCTGCAAGAGGGCCCTCACAAAGGACAGCAATGCTATTATATCCCCAACTCCACGGTGGGCTGCATACCGATGAGCGATCTACAGGAGCTGAAAAGCATTCCTTTCGTCCAGTGGAAAGCCATTTATAATCAGGCAGGCCTCAACACGCGATAAGATATCGACTTTCGGGTACCGTGTGGATTGAATTGAAGGGGTTTGGCGACAATTGATCGCGGTCCCCTGTTCAATTTCAATGGCGTTGCGTAAAAAATTCTTGCTAAATGGCAGCGCAGTGTGGTTCTTATGGGTCAAATGACACGAATCCCAGGAGGACCCAATCATGAAAAAAGACACCCGCTGCGTACACAGCGGCACCTGCAGGGACCCGAACACCCGGGGTCTCAACACGCCCATTTATACTTCTTCTTCTTTTGAATATCTGGACACACCCGAAAACGTCTATCCACGATACTTCAACACCCCCAACCAGAAAGCCATTGTCCGCAAGCTCTGCGAGCTGGAAAACGCGGAGGACGGCCTGCTGTTCAGCTCCGGCATGGCGGCCATCAGCAGCGCCATGCTGTCTTTTCTCAGCAGCGGCGATCACGTGGTCCTCCAGAAAGATATCTACGGTGGGACTCACCACTTCGTTACCGCTGAATTTGAGCGCTTCGGAATCGAATACACCTTCGTATCCAACCGTACCGCAGACATTGAAAAGGCGGTGCGAAAAAACACACGGGTCGTTTACATTGAAACGCCTTCCAACCCGTTGCTTTTAATTACGGATATCGCCGCAGCCGCTCAGATTGCCCGAGCGGCCGATGCCATCAGCATTATCGACAGCACATTCGCCACACCGATTAACCAGAATCCCATAGCGCTGGGCATCGACATCGTCACCCACAGCGGCACCAAGTATCTGGGAGGCCACAGCGACCTGTGCTGCGGGGCGGTATTAACGCGCAAGGCGCTGGCCGATAAAATTTCAGCGACGGCAGCCAATCTGGGCGGCAGCCTGAACGCGATGACCTGTTATTTGCTGGAAAGAAGCCTCAAGACGCTGGGCATTCGGGTAAAACGGCAAAACCGCAATGCCGGTAAGATTGCCGAACATCTTCAGAAAGATCCGCGCGTTTCAAATGTTTACTATCCCGGCCTTGAAAACCATCCGGGATATGCGGTGGCCAGAAATCAGATGAAAGGCTTTGGCGGAATGCTGGCATTTGAGCTCGACGGCCTGAAGCCGGAACGCTTCCTGAAAAATCTCAATGTGATCACGCCGGCCCTTAGCCTCGGGGGGGTGGAAACCATTATTTGCTCCCCTGCAACCACTTCGCATGAAAAAATTTCGCCGGCAGAACGCGCCGAACTGGGCATCAGTGACAGCCTTCTGCGGCTGTCCGTCGGCATCGAGGATGCCGACGACCTCATCGCCGATATCGACAGCGCCCTGGCGGCCGGATAGCAAATCATAAAAAGCACTCTCTGGGAACACTGCGNGCTCGCGCGACAGGAGGGCTCGGAATTNAGGCTTGAAAGGAGGTCTGCATGGGAATCATTTCATGGATTATCCTGGGATTGGTTGTCGGAGTTATTGCAAAATTCCTTATGCCCGGCAAAGATCCGGGAGGAATATTCATCACCATTTTGCTGGGAATTGCCGGCGCCATCGGCGGCGGTTTTGTCAGCTCCGCAATCGGTTTTGGTAATGTCACCGGCTTTGACCTGCGCAGTTTGATTATCGCCGTGGCCGGCTCTCTGGTTTTGCTGATTATTTACCGCGCCGTCAAAAAATAGTTTTTGAGAGGGGGTTTTGGAACCACTTCGACAAGGCATCTCAAAGATAGTAGATCGCACTCAAGAACAAGGCAAAAGCCGACGCAAAAGCGCAGCATACGGATAGTATGTGAGCATTTTAAGAAGGCTTTTAACGCAGTTATTGAGTGTTAGATGCATTTTTAAGGTGGCTTGGAATGAAAAAGGCGGCTCACGGAGGAATGAACCGCCCTTTCATTGAATGGAAAAGGAAAAGCTTTGGAGGTATAATAATGCATTAGAGTTTTTTGAACTCTGAAGCGTACTTTTATCTGCTACTTTGTGGTATGTCAAGCTTTTTTTTAAAATTTCTGTTTCGAATCGAAATTACACCGCTTTCCATAGTAATATTCCGAGTTACGGAAGTGCGGCATAAGTGGTTGTAGAAAAAACCGTTCATATAACGGACCGTTTTTTTGACAACCACGATAACGGCCAGCGCAATTATCTCCGTTTTTACGGGGCACCCGAGCCAGGGGCGCCGCCGGTGCCGGATCCGGCTCGACCGCCGTCACCCGTCCCCCGGGTTGGATAAAGCTCAAAGAGCTTTAGCAGAAAAAAGGTCTTTTCCCGCGCAACAACGCCGGCTTCGATCGGGCCTTCATGCTCCCAGGCATAATTTAGAGGAAGAAACAATACGTATCGGCCCTCGTCCAGTTCAACCGGCTCGAGCGGCGTGGTCCCCAGAAATAATTTCTCTCCGGCGCAGGATTCCTGATAGGTGGTAAAAAGCCCGAAAAACGCTTGGCTCTTTTTGCGTTCATATTGATCAAGCGGGCATGCGTGCAAATCGACACCGGCAATATTGCATTCGATCTCGAGAACCCCTTTACCGCCGGACGGCCCCGCTTTTGCCGCCTGGCCCGCGTATGCCGGCAGCCCTCCAAAAAGAAAAGATGAGATTAAGATGATAACGACGGTAAAAACACGCGTTTTCATTTTTTTCACCTTTTACCTTTGAGGTTTTTCCCACGTTGGCAGTTAAATCTGCCTAAAACTGGTTTCAAAATCTCAGATCAGGTTCAAGGGCCCCGCCGGCTGGCGGGACTTTGCTGCTGATCTCCTTAACTTAAGGTGCTCAGCAATCGTCCCGCGTATTGGAAGCGGCGCGTACACCTAAGTACGTGAGCATTGCAGTGCGCGGGACAACGCAGCCATTGGACCTCTCGAGCACCTTAATTTATCATTCAATTAGGCGCGAAATCCCGCTCCACTGAGCGGGGAGATGGGATTTTGAAACCGGTTCCAGAAGCCATCTCAAAAATAGGATTTTGGTTTCAGATCGCGGCGGAGCCGAGTTTCAGACCGCAGGCAACCTGCGGGTTGTCGAGGATTTGAAACGAGGCGCCAACAAAGATATGGGGCCAAAAGACATTTTTGAGAAGGCTTCTCGTCTATATCAGATACTTACCTTTTAATCTACACCCGGGCCGGGGGTTTTTTGCCCGGCGTTAAGCGTAATAAAGACCAGCGATGCAACCATAAAGTTGGCCAGTCCGAAAAGAACCGGGATGAGCGCCAGCACGATGATCAACGCTGCGGCGATCAGGCTCATGACAAAAACGTTCAACCGCACGCGCGCTTTCCTGCGAACCAGCAGCTTGGCGCCATGTAGCACCAGGCAGGTGATAATAATTTCAAGCAACAAAATAACCAGGCTTTCCAGCCCGACACCCGAGAACCCGGTTACTCCGATAAACCCGAGCCACTCATCATTGACTTCATAATGGTAATAGCCGTTCATGATCTGATTAATCGCGTGGGCATATAGAAATACACCGGGGATGCCGGGAGAATCATCTTTAATATCGGGGGTGAGATCCAGGGGACTGAATGGTGTTTGAAAATAATCGGTTTTAAGATCAGACAGACCGATCAGCGCAATCCGGCCTGAAAATAACGCTTTATCCGCCCATCCATTGTAAACTTCGTGATAGGACACTTTTCTAAAAGGGGTTTGGGCAAAAGCCAGCCACATCCGCCGGGGAATGCGTTTGCCGATCAAATGGACGCCCTTGCCGTCGATTTGAGGGGTCAGTCGTAGTTTCTTTGCCAGTACCTGGACAAATAAGCTCGGCTTATCCGCTGAGGTCTTGGAAAGCGTCACCGTGTCCCAAGCCTTTAAATACATCACTTTATGAATCCAGGTCAGATCTTTCTTAAGAGAAATACTAGCCCAGTCAGCGATTTTGTAAATTTCCGGCTCCTGGGCATTTTGGGCCTGACCCAGCACCACCGGGAAATTATTCTTTTGCGACCAGTTGAGGCCTTCGATAAACTTTTCAGTCGCCAGCTTGGCCGGAGGATCATATGCCGGCGAAAACCAGAAATCAAAACCCACCGCTTCGGTCCCCAGGTCGTGCAGGTTTTTGATGACCGTCGGGTGATACCGGCGCCACATTTTGGGGTTGGAGAGATATGGACCGGGCTGTTCTTCTCCTTTTTTGACCTTCATCTTTTTGTGTTCGTCGGCCTCGATGGTGACGACAGTTACTTGCTGGGAATTGGGCAGCAGGACGACGCGGCACTGCCAGATTTTGGTGAGCAGATTGACATTAAAATAATTGATAAACGGCATGACAATAATCATCACCAGGCAGGTAAAGCCGATCGGGGTGAGCAGGGGCCGTTTGGCGGCAGTCAAAAATTTCAGTCCGGCCCCCCGGCTTTTCTTTGCGGTGCGCAGCGCAATCGCTTCGCCCTGCCAGACCACGCGATAAACGCTGACGGGGTCGGCAATATTTTTAACCGACTGATCTCCCAGATAATCAAACGCCAGGGCCAGCCTGTTTTTGACCTGCTGGTAAACCGATCCGGAAATGCAGATGCCGCCGGCTTCAGCCAGTGCCTCCAGTCGCGCTGCGATATTTACACCGTCGCCGTAAATGCGGTTGCCGTCTTCGATCACGTCCCCGAGGTTGATCCCGATACGGAATTTCATCTTACGGTTTTCAGGCCGGCCGGCATTCTGTTGATCGAGGGCCTGCTGAATTTTTACGGCACATCGGACGGCATCAACCACGCTGGTAAACTCCGCCAGCAGGTTGTCGCCGGTGAAGTCAACAACGCGGCCGTCATGGGCCTCAATATCGGATGCCATGATTTTGCGGCAATCCTTCAGCGCTTGAACCGTAGCGACGTCATCTTCGCCCATCATCCGGCTGTAGCCCTTGACATCCGCACTCAGGATGGCTGTTAATTTGCGCTTGACATTCTGCGGGTTCATAAAAACGTTTCCAGGCTGTGCCCAGGGGTCGGGTGAAAGGAAAAGGAATGAGAACAGTATAATCAATTCGTATTGGCTACTTAGATAGTATTGGCTGCTTAGAATTGTCAAGTAAAAACGGCAGGATATATAATGTGGTAATGTGGAAATCCATCCAACGGCGATGGGAGTTCAGGGGCTTTTTATGTCCGCAACAAACCCCGGTTGTTAAATTTCTTGATTTCAGCACTCCTTTCGAATTATAGTTTGACCTTCAGGACATGCGATCCTTTGACACAACCGCTGCTTCCGCCTGATCTGGAACATCCTGGCCGCCAATCCGGATGTCTCATCTACTAAGTTTCATTGCTTCATGCCCTGTCCGTTAAAAACCCGAAAGGACGGTAGATGGCTCAAGAAAGTTTTAAACGCAAGCTTGCCGCCATTCTCAGCGCAGATGTGGTATCGTACAGCCGCTTGATGGGCGACGACGAAGAAGCCACCGTCCGCACCTTAACGGCCTATCGCCAGACGATGGCCGACCTCATCCGGAATTACAACGGCCGGGTGCTTGACTTTCCTGGCGACAACCTGCTGTCAGAGTTTGCCAGCGCAGTCGATGCGGTGCAATGCGCGATCATCGTCCAGAAAGAGATCAAAACCCGCAACGAAAAGCTGCCTGAAAATCGAAAAATGCTGTTTCGAATCGGAATCACTCTAGGCGATGTCATTCAGGATGGTGAAAAAATTTACGGTGAAGGCGTCAATGTGGCTGCACGCCTGGAGTCTTTAGCCGAGCCGGGCGGCATTTCTATCTCCGGTGTTGTTTATGATCAGGTCAAGAAAAAGTTGAACCTGAAATGTCAATTTGAGGGCAAAAAGAAATTAAAAAATATCGAAGGTGCCGTGCCGGTTTACCGCGTGCTCCCGATGCCGGATGTTGCAGAGAAGGAGAGAATCAAAGCACAGGTGGAGCGCATGGCGTTTCCGCTACCGGAAAGACCCTCCATTGCCGTGCTGCCGTTTACCAATATGAGCGGCGACCCCGCACAGGAATACATCGGTGATGGAATCAGCGAAAACATCATCAGCGCATTGTCGGTGGGTCCGGGAATGTTTGTCATCGCCCGCAACTCCACATTCACTTACAAGGGAAAGTCTGTAAAAGTTCAGCAAATCGCCGAGGACCTGGGCATCCGCTATGTCCTGGAGGGCAGCGTCCAGAAATCCGGCGACCGGCTGAGGGTTACCGCCCAGTTAATCGATGCCCTCAACGGCTATCACCTCTGGTCGGATCGGTATGACCGCAAAATGGTGGAACTTTTTGAATTGCAGGATGAAATCACCAAAAAAATCGTGGTCTCGCTCCAGGTGGAATTAACTCATGGAGAGCAGGCCCGCGCATATGCGAAAACCACAGACAACCTTGAGGCCTGGAGTCACGGAGTCAGGGGAAATTGCCTTCTGGATAAATTTAACAGGGAGGATAATCTCAAGGCCCAGGAACACCTGGAAGCTGCGATAAAGCTTGACCCCGGCTATGTCCTTGCTTATGTATGGCTGGGTGCTACTCATACCGCAGCTGCAGGTTACGGGTGGAGTGCGTCCCCGGCCGACTCTTTCAAGCGTGCGCACGAACTTGCCCTTAAGGCCCTGGCTTTGGATGATAAAAATGCTTCGGTGCATGTCATGTTGGCATTGAACTATCTCTTTCAAAGAGATCATGATAAAGCCATCGCCGAGGGAAAGCTGGCCATCTCACTGGATCCCAACTTTTCAATTGCACATGCCCATCTGGCCCAAATCATGTTTTTTACGGGACGGTTCCAGGAGGCCATTGCGCTGACAGAGAAAGCCATGCGTCTCAGTCCGTATTACCCGGCCTTCTACCTCAGTCCTCTGGCCAGGAGTTATACATTCGGGGGGCGATTCGAAGAAGCAATTGTAACCAGCAAAGAGCTATATGATCGCAGCCGCAGCGGTGAGTATCCGGAAGACTGGGCGCTGATTCACCTGGCCGGCGTTTACGCGGCCTCGGGCAGGGAGGATGACGCCCGGGCGTTTATGGCGCAAGCGCTCAAAATAAATCCCGCCTTATCGATGAAATTTTTCAAACAGATTCAGCCTTTTAAAAACCCGGACCACCTGCAGCGCGAGGTTGAAGCATTAGGCAGGGCAGGATTCCCGCAGGAACCGGCATGAAGACCGTCCGGGTTCAGGTTTTTGCGCTTTACCCTCCCATGATCATACACCTATGCCGAGGTTGGTTTCGTCTCCAACCATTTTCCCATAAGATTCAATGCCGGCAGCTTTGCCTCCAGGTTCTGGCGTCTGACCGGCACCATATCGACCACGTCAAAGCCGGTTCTGAACAGAATCTTGTAAAGGCTGGCACAGCAATCCGGCGCTCCGTTACCCGAGCCGCCGGCGCAACAAATACCGACAACCGGTTTGTTTGCAATACGTTTTTGGGCCTCCGGGTTTATGCTGATTCTTCGAATTTTTCCAAGAAATGTAAGCAGGCTTTCGCTCAGGTCGGAAAAATAAACCGGTGAAGCAAAAACGGAGACATCCGCGTTCAGAATTTTATCTAACAATGGGTTAAAATCATCCTCTGCGACGCAGCGGCCCTTGCTTTTGCAAATCCCCCAGCCGTTTTGATCACATTGTCGGCACCGTTCCAGATTCAGTGCCGGCAGAAAAACGAGCTCGACATCGCTTCCGGCTTCTTTGGCGCCTTCTAAAACCGCGTTCACAGCCCGAGCGGTTTGTCCTTCAGGATTCCTGCTTCCGGATACAATCAGAATATTCATTCGTCAGCTCCTTTCCAGTTAGATTGCACAATCATTTTATGGAGTGCAAAAAAATAGTTTCTATCATGGAGTACCGAAAACCGCAATATGTGGATATGCGACACATTTTAGAACCGTTCGTTTTTGTCCGCTTAAATACAGATTTTCATGGAAGAAAGAAGAAAGGGACGGTCTTGATTTTTTGCGTTTCTATCATGAGCAACTTCGATGCCAGGTCATGGTGGAAAACGACGATTCTGGGGGCAACGATCCGGCGCGCTCCGGCGAGATTCGCAGCGGTTCGCCCGCTTCACTCATGCGAGCTAGATTGCAGAAGGCAGCTCATGCCGGAGGGAAGACAATTATTTGTCTTGGGGCCGCAATGATTCGAAAATAACCACAATCAGGAGTTTCTTCGCTCAACACCCATCAATTATGATATCGTGCTAATGTAAAATTGCTTGCATATAAATTTTGCAGTTTTGTTGCTATTCCATCTGCGACTGCATCATTTCAGCGAAGGAGCGCTTCTGATACCCGGCCGGCGCTTCGAACTCCTGATCCGGGATATCCGCTTTTTCCAGCTTCACCACATCGGTTTCGGTTTCCGCGTTGCCGAACTCATGCCTCACGCTTTTTAGTTGAAATCCGGTTTCCCAGAGCTTCTGGTATTCAGGGGATTTTTCCAGCGTAAATTCCATCTCCATGCTTCCCAGGCAGGAGTTGAACTTTTGCAACATGGGAATCAGCGGCTTAAATTCCTTCATCAGGGAGGCGTCGGTGGCCAGCCAAACTTCTTCAAACAACTCGTTGTCCACCAGTACGTTGTACTTCATTGTTTTCAGACCGGCGATGGTCTCCCCCTCGCTGTCTTTTACAACAGCCACCTTATGTTCAGAGGTCTGGCTTCCTTTTGCCATCATCTGCTTCATCATCTGACGCTGCTCTTCCGGCATGCCTTTCATTACCTGCTCAAACATGGCGGCCGTACCGGAGCAATACTCGTCGACCGTACCCCGCCAGTAAATATTTTGGCCGTCATGAATAAAGATCATCTCATTTTTGGGGCCATTGAATATCGAACTGAACCCTTCCGAGGTCCCTTTAAGCCTGCCGTTTGAAATCAAGGTTTTATCCCCGTTTTGTTCCAGCATCACCCAGCCCGCGTTAGCCGGCAAAACCATCCAAAAAATCGCCGCCACAACCAACATCAGAAACCATTTTTTCAGCACCATCGCCGCACCTCCATTGGTATTTTCATCAATTTTAAAAAGAACGCTATCATTGTCGATATGGGCCGGTTATCTTTGAATCACGCTTTTGATCCGAAGCGCCCATCATCTGGCCAAACAATTCGATGCGTCTCTCAGCCCCGCGCTTGATCAATAATTGGCACTCAATAAAATAAGTCAAGTAACGATTAATTCACAAATTTGCAACGAAGATGTAAACGGAGAAGGGATTGATTTTTTGCGTTTCTATTGGCTAAAATTCCGTTGCCAGGACATGTCGAAAAACGACACATGGTTCCCTGAGCCCACGTCATGGCTTAAAACGACGATTCATGGGGGAAACGATCCGGCGTCGCCCTGGCGAGCTATGCCGGACAGGCCCTCCTTCGCCCTGCGAGCTTCGGTGCGGCACGTGAGTCATGACGCAGGGGGACAAGTCCTCCACGAAGATTAGCGGACAGATCCGCTGTGCTCTGGTCCTCTGGTGGAATCCTCTTTATTGATTCTTTGAAGGGTTAGTCGGAATTTCCAGCCACAGGAACCGATAGGAATCCAATTCAAGAGGGCCAGCGGTTAAAATCTTTTGGCCGGTGACCAGATCCGTGCAATCTTCTGTTTCGCCGAAAGCGGCCAGAACATCCGGCGCCATGGATTGGGGTTGCGGCGAAAAATTGTTGACCACCAGGATGCGCTGGCTGTCGTCCTGTCGCAAATACCCGAACAGATGCGCATTGCCGGTATCGATCACCTCCATGCCGCCGTTTTTAAACGCCGGTGCCGCCTTCCGTAGCCCGATCAAGCGCACCATTTCATTGAAAAAACGCCACTCCAGCATTTCCTGGTCGACCAGATCCTCCCGTGCTTCCCAGCGCCGCCTGGAGCGGTGAACCCAGCGGTTGTCGTTGGCTTTGGCCGGATCCGAAAGAAAGGTGTAATCGTTGAGCATGCCCCATTCATCGCCTAAATAAATCAGGGGGATTCCACCGATACTGATCATGATGCTGCGCAGTAAATTAATACGGCGAACGGCCAGTTCGATCTGAAGGGGATCTTCCTCTGCCAGCGCCTGTTCGAGGCCGGCCAGCGAGGCCAGGGTGCCAGAGATCCGCAGATCGCCGTTGTCCGGGTTGAATTGAAACGGAAGACCCCTGGCAAAGGAACCCGGATAGTCGCCGGTGTAGAAGCGGTTTAAAAACTTGCGGTGGCCGACCGGATCGATGTTTATGCTGCGGGCCTCGTGGTCGTCGAAGGTCCAACCGATGTCGTCGTGGCAGCGCAGGTAATTCACCCACGAGCAGCCTTCCGGGATCCGGCTGCGCT
>JGI2160J19893_10000137_pt1 | contig 24261 bp, 17 predicted proteins | sample DeeMarSeWOR28_12_FD_19893 | JGI IMG/M metagenome (IMG submission 19893)
TTCGTTGCCAGCTAATGATAGCGATAATAGGATTCGATCATTTGCCGGGTGACAATACCATGGATAATCACNCGCCCCTGNTCAGCCGCGCTTTTGGCGCCAACATACAACACATCGAGATGTCGTTCGTCCATGCGCTCCAATGCCAGTTGCAGGGTATCGCGGATACCTATGGCAACGCTATCCGAGCGTTGCCCCGGCATCTTCAGCAAATCAATTTCGTCATGTTGATTCATGGTAAGAAACTGCGCGAGATCCACACTGGGCATTAATGCCACCGGCTCATTCTCTTTCTCAATCACAAACCATTCCGGTTCTTTTTGCAGCAATTCCTGCGCAGCACTACGTCGTAATAGATGTGGAGTACGCGCGAATGAGCGTGTCATAACGCTGGCGACTCCCACCCGTCGTANCGCTTGTGCAATGGGATTACTGCGAAAATCCAGCCCGCGTTCTTTCATCAACATCAAAAACACACCTTGCTGCTTGAAAAAGTGGCTAGCCGTTAAGCCAGCAACAATCACCACCAACATACCCGGCATGATAATGTTGGTATTCACGGTAAGTTCCAGTAACGCCATCAATGCCGCTAACGGGGCCTGCAAAGTGGCGCCCATCATTGCCGCCATACCTAACATGGCGTAAAAACCTGCGGAAGCCACATCGTTGGGCATGATCGATTGCGCCACGCCCCCTACAATACCACCTGCTGCGGCGCCAATAACCACGGTAGGACCAATCAACCCTGCCGGCAAACCCAGGCCCAGGCTAATGGTGGTGGCAAACAATTTCACGGCAACGATAGCTAATAGCAAACCAACACCCAACTCTCCGAAAATTGCCGCGTTTACAGTATCATAACCAATCCCCATAATTTGCGGCACAGCTAACGCACAGATGCCGGTAACGCTACCTGCCAGCAACATACGATAGAGAAAAGCAAGGTTTTGTGAACGGCGGGTCGTCCAGCGCATGATCCAGATAAACAAAGCTGCCAACGCGCCCACAGCGATGCCCATAATTAATAAAAACGACAACTCGGTAAGGTTGGAGAGTTTTAATGCATCTACGGTAAATACCGCTTCTTTACCAAAGACCGCCTGGGTTAATACGGTGGCACTCACCGCAGACATGATAATCGGCGCAAAACCGGCGATGGTGTACTCCATCACAATCACTTCCATCGCAAAGATCACGCCGGCGATCGGTGTATTAAATGAAGCGGCGATCGATGCCGCAGCGCCGCAGGCCACCAGTATGCGTAAAGTGTTATTGGGCAGCTTTAGCCATTGCCCGATAAAACTGCCTCCCGCTGCACCTAAATGAACACCGGGTCCTTCACGTCCTACTGAATGCCCGGCAATAATACTGATAGCCGCACCAACAAATTGCGCGAGAAAATTCCTGACCGGTAGACTGCCCTGATGATAAGCCAGGCGCTCCATGACGTGCACCACACCCACCTGTATGGAGCCTTTATAAAGCAACTGGAATAAGATACCGATCAGCAAGGCACCAGCGAACGGCAACAGGAACCGCAGCCATAGTGACAGGGCTTCGTAATTTTCCGGATTAGCATCAGGAAGAAAAGTGGCTTGCAGCGCTTCAATCAACAGGCGCAACGCAATAATAATTACACCGGCTAGCAAGCCTGTTAAGACGCCGAGCACAACAAGAAAAGGTAATGCCTCCGCGCCAGCCAGTTTCAAACGCAATTTTTCGAACAACGATTCTTCCTAGGTATAATTTTTTTCTACTTAAGTATTTTGTTAAAAAACGTTACCATGCAGATTCTGCATAAGCATCAGGACCCGTTAGCACGAATCACGCTAAACACAAACGCCTAAAACTCACTACACGCGCGCATTCATCACCAAAGCGACGCTGCTTGCATTTCCACTCTGTTGGCAAACCGCGAAGGCAATGTTGATCACGCGGCTCAACCTCATATACATAAATTGACGTTGCTACTCGCCATCATAATAACTTGAGTATTCAACAGTTTATTATAGTTGCAATCCACACGTTTGTGAGAGAATTTGTCACGCATATCCTACAGATTGCAGTTTTGAGCGACGATCGCGGTATGCGCATTAGACCTGATCCAACAAGACGCTTGCTTTAAGGTAACGTTTTTTTGTACTTATTTTATTTCCACACTTGACTCAAGCATTAGCAGCGGTTAGATTGCCTCTCAGTCAGTGGAGGAAATCACTGATGTGACAATAATAACAACAACCAAAATTTAAAAAGCGACCTCGGTCGCTTTTTTTTTGCGTAGCGCTCTTAAACACTTTTGTACTGTAGCGTATCGTCGTATGGGACCGTAACGACGCATAAGTAGCCTTGAGTTATGGACTGCTATTGTAATTTAACAAAGACCTTTGACAGCAATGTCCGATAATACTATCAGTTTATGGGGATTGTTTAGTTCCGCGTTTCTCTCCGCAACGCTATTGCCTGGCAGCTCGGAAATATTGCTGGCGTATCTCGTTGCCAGCTCGACGACCTCTTTAAGTCTGTTGCTCCTCGCTGCCACCGCCGGCAACACACTGGGTGGTTTCAGCACATACTGGTTAGGTCGTTTCCTCGCCTGGCGTTTTCCCAATAAAACATTACGCAGGGAACATCATACCGCCCTTCTCCGTTTGCAACGTTGGGGCAGTTTAACCCTGCTGTTATCATGGGTGCCGATCATCGGTGATCCGCTCTGCGCAGCCGCCGGGTATTTAAAATTAAATCCATTACTGACCGTAGTGCTTTTGGCCATTGGCAAAATGGCGCGTTACATGTTCGTCATTTGGGCAACACCGGTGGAAAGCGGCTTGTAACGGCATGCGCGCCAGTTTCTATAGACTATCATGTTGCAGGTCATCATTAATTTCTGACAATTCTACTGCGACTTTTATCTTCTCTATTTCCGACGTACTATTAGCCTCGCGGGAGGGATGCGTTAGAATGGCGGCAATTAAAATGCAAGTCGTCCTGTTTCACAGCACGTATTGCACGTTGACGACGAGACAATACTTTTTCAGCATGTGACTTTTCAACCAGTGATTATCCGGGAAATCCATTGACAGCAGTGCAGCGCGTTCGCGAAATACCTTATAACTATACTTCCCATACTGATCGGGAAATCGTACTGCGGTTTCTCGGTGAAGACAGTTGGCATATCGTCAATGAACTGCGCGAGTCGCGCGTTACCGGACGTTCCGCACGCATGATTTTTGAAGTACTGGGTGACATGTGGGTTATCATTCGCAACCCCTATATTCAGGATGACCTGCTCGCAAATCCCAAACGTCACGCGTCCCTGACCCATGCCCTGCATCATCGCCTCGACCAGGTCGTCGCCCGGGCAGACAACAATCAAAACGCGCTGAGCCTGGCCAATGCCTGCCGCCAGGCGGTCAGGGACTTTGAAGCCTGGTTCCCGCGGCAAAAACAGTTGCGCCAACAAGTCACCCGACGTCTGTCACGCGTCACTCACAAAGATAATATTCATTTTGATGGCCACGCGCGTGTCTCTCATGTCACGGACGCCTCCGACTGGCGTGTTGAATTCCCATTTGTGGTCATCACGCCCGATACGGAATTGGAAATGGCCGAGGTAGTGCAAGCCTGTATCGATCTAGACCTGACCATTATTCCCCGCGGCGGCGGCACCGGTTACACCGGCGGCGCGGTACCGTTACAAGACAATTGCGCCGTCATCAATACGGAAAAGCTGGATCATATCGGTGCACTTCAACTGACCCCGTTACCCGGCGTCGAGCAGCAAGTTGCCACGATCAAAGTCGGCGCGGGAGTAGTCACCCGACGTGTCGCGGAACAGGCGGAAGCCCATGGTTATATCTTCGCGGTGGATCCCACCTCCCAGGATGCTTCCTGCATTGGCGGTAACATCGCAATGAATGCCGGCGGTAAAAAAGCCGTGTTATGGGGAACCACACTGGATAACCTGGTCTCCTGGCGCATGGTGACACCGGATGGCAACTGGCTCGAAGTGGAACGCATCAATCACAACCTGGGTAAAATCCATGAACAGGAATTTGCCGAGTTTCGCATTGATTATTACCAGGCGGACGGCGCAACACCGCTAAAAGACCCGGTCACCCTGCGCATCCCGGGTAAAGAACTGCGCAAACTGGGCCTGGGCAAAGATGTCACCAACAAATTTCTCGGTGGTTTGCCCGGCATTCAGAAAGAGGGTTGTGACGGACTGATTACTTCAGGGGTGTTTGTGCTGCATCGCATGCCAAAATACATTCGCACCGTCTGTCTGGAATTTTTTGGCTCCGATATGCGCCTTGCCGTACCTGCCATTGTGGAAACCAAGAATTACCTGGACGCCCTGCCCGAGGTGCAACTGGCCGGGATGGAACATCTCGATGAACGTTATGTACGCGCCGTGGGCTACAGTTCCAAGGCCGCGCGGCGGGATTACCCCAAGATGGTGCTGTTACTGGACATCGCCAGTGAAGACGAGAATAAAGTTGCAGATGCTGCAACCGAGGTGGTACGCCTGGCTAACGCCAGGAATGCCGAGGGCTTCATCGCCATTAGCCCGGAGGCGCGCCATCAATTCTGGCTGGACCGGGCGCGCACCGCAGCCATTGCCGCGCATACCAACGCATTTAAAATCAATGAAGACGTGGTGATTCCACTGGACAAGCTGGCTGAATACAGCGAGTCCATTGAGCGCATCAACATCGAACTGTCCACACAAAACAAGCTGCGCATGATTGATGCGGTGATCGAGTTTCTTGGCAACGACATACTAAAAAACGTCAAGCTTACCGATTACGAAGCCAGCTCCGAAAGCGACGATATTGTGCTGGGTAAAGTGAACGCCGCACGTGAGTTGCTGGAAAAAGTCAAAACGCAATGGTCCTGCATATTGCAACATCTGGACGATCCGGTTGCCAGTCATCGCGAGTTGTTTGACACCGAACTGGTCAACGGCCAGAACCTGTCGCTGGATGAGGCACTGAAATCCGGTGACACCCTGTTTCGCCTGTTACAGCGTCGCGACCTGCGCATCTCCTATCGCCGCAGCGTCGAACAACCACTCAAGGAAATTTTTGCCGGTAAAGAGTTCGAACCTTTACGCATCCGCTTCGATAAGATCCATGCGCGCATTCGCGGCAGTCGCCTGTTTGTCGCTACTCACATGCATGCCGGTGATGGTAACGTACATACCAACATTCCGGTGCATTCCAATGACTACTTCATGCTGCAGGAAGCCGAATCAGTAGTCGACCGCATTATGCAAATTGCCGAAGCTCTCGGTGGCGTCATCTCGGGCGAACATGGTATCGGTATTACCAAGATCCAGTATCTGGATCCCAACAGTATTGCCGCATTCAGTCAGTATAAAAATCGGGTGGATCCACAACACCGTTTCAATCCGCGTAAACTGCTTGAGCAAGACATGCTGGCTGCCGCTTATACGCCATCATTACGCTTGCTGGAACAGGAAGCCATTATTCTCGAGGCCAGCGAACTGGGGGAACTCAACAAGGAAGTAAAGGACTGTTTGCGTTGCGGCAAATGCAAATCTGTCTGCAATACCCATGTTCCGCGTGCCAACCTGTTATATTCGCCACGCGATAAAATTCTTTCCAGCGGACTCATTGTCGAGGCTTTCCTGTACGAAGAGCAAACCCGGCGCGGCATATCCGTTCGCCATTTTGATGAAATGAACGACGTGGCGGATCATTGCACCGTGTGTCACAAGTGCCTGAGTCCCTGCCCTGTCAATATTGATTTCGGTAATGTGTCAATCCTCATGCGCAACCTGCTCAAAGCCAATGGCAAAAGGCGTTCCAGCCTCGGTACTCAGGTGTCTATTGCTTACCTCAATATGACGGATCCGCGCATCGTCAGACTGATGCGCAAGTATCTCATTGGCTGGGGGTATAAGCTGCAACGCATCGGCCACCAGTGGTATCGGAAAATTATCCCGGCGAACAAGGAAAAGTTACCGCCCGCCACCACGGGCAAAATGACGCTTACTACGCAGGTAGTGCATTTTGTTAAAAAGCCGATGCCCGGCAATATTCCGCGCCAGACCATGCGTGAATTACTCAGTCTGGAAGACAGCAAAACGGTACCGGTGATTCGCGATGTGGAGAGAATGTCTGACGAGTCGGAGGCGGTATTTTATTTTCCCGGTTGCGGCTCTGAGCGGTTATTCAGCCAGATCGCGATGGCAACCCTCGCCATGCTATATGACCTCGGTGTACAAACCATCCTGCCTCCCGGCTACCTGTGTTGTGGATATCCGCAGACCGCCAGTGGCGATGACGCCAAAGGTAAACGAATTTCCGTCAACAACCAGGTACTGTTTCACCGTGTTGCCAATACGCTGAACTATATGGATATAAAAACCGTGCTGGTTTCCTGCGGAACCTGTACCGACCAGCTGGAAAAATACCGCTTCGAAAAAATATTTCCCGGTTGCCGCTTACTGGACATTCATGAATATCTCATGGAAAAAGGCGTCAGCGTGCAACAGGCGTCCGACGTCAAATATATCTATCATGATCCCTGCCATACGCCGTTGAAAACCTACAGCCCCGGCAAAGTCACGAAGGCATTGTTAAAACAGGAAGTCCCGGTATCGGATCGTTGTTGCGGCGAAGCTGGCACCTTTGCCATTGCCCGGCCCGATATCGCCACCCAGGTCCGCTTTCGCAAACAGGAAGAACTACACAAAGGTATCCAGCAACTCACAGGCGAGCCGGTGACCGAAGGCGGCAAGGTAAAACTACTTACTTCCTGCCCGGCCTGTCAGCAAGGGCTGTCTCGCTATCAGCCGGAAACCGGTCTGTCTACTGATTACATTGTGGTGGAACTGGCAAACCAATTACTCGGGGAAAACTGGCAAACGAAATTTATCGAGCGGGTAAGAAAAGGCGGGATCGAGCGCGTATTATTATAGGCGTGTCAGCCAGGCTGGCATGTATCTCAAGCAGAAATCAACTTCACGCGAAACTCGCCTGAGAAGTTGCCAGTCCATTTATATATGATTCAATTTCCCTTTGCGTATCCTGAAACACGCTTTCCAGTTGCTGGTATTGTGCGATCAACTCTTCGTGAGAGCCTCCCTTCGCGCTCAATGCTTCCAGCTCCACGCATTGCCAGGCCAGTTTTAAGGCGCCGATATTACCACTGCTTCCCTTCAAATTATGCGCCAGATGCCGAATCTGCTGACCATCTTTTGCTGCAATCGTCATCCCGATGCGCTGGATATTGTGTGCGGTATTTTCCACGAAGCCAGACAAATAGTGTCGTAGTGGATCACTGCCGATAAAATCTCGTAACGCATCGAGAACGTCAAGCTCGAGCACCTGATCTTTTATGTCAGAAGATACCTCACCTAAGTTAACATGACTCATTTTGCTTTCCCTTACGATCCGTTATTATCATTACCGACTACACGCAATGTCAGCACGATCACTTTGTTAACGTCTGCCGCATCCGAAAACTTAAGTGATGAGCAAGACCTGAAGCCGGAGCAGCGTCATAAAATCGCATACTCTGTATACTGCAATTTATTGTTTTTAATGAGATTACTGGACCATAGCATGAACGACGACACCACCCGGGATAACCACGAACACGAAGAAATTGAATACGTGAGTAAATCGCAAATGAAACGTGAGATGCTGGCGTTGCAGTCGCTGGGGGAGAAATTGCTCGAATTGTCCGCGGATCAGCTTGCCCAACTCAACCTGCCGGAAGATTTGATTAACGCCCTGTTGCAGGGCAAACAGATAAAAAAACACGGCGCTAAACGCCGCCAGTTGCAATATATTGGTCGCCTGATGCGCGGCGTCGACGCGGATGAAATTCAGGCGCAATATGAAAATGTTACCCAGCATTCGGCCCAGGCCGTCCAGCAACTGCACAAGATTGAAAAGTGGCGTGAGCGCCTGTTGCACGAAGGTGATGAAGCAATCCAGGCTCTGGTTGAGGAATTTCCAAATATCGATCGCAACCATTTACGGCAACTGATCCGAACTGCAAAACAGGAGCACTCACAGAACAAACCACCACGAGCATACCGAAAAATTTTTCAGCTCATCAAGGATGAATATGAATAATTCGCGCAGCTGGTATCGATTTCAGTCCTTCCCAAGAAAAAAGGCGCCAGGTCAAACCAAAGCGCCTTTTAAAAAATGTGCTAAATTGCAAAAAGTCGATGCTTAATAGCCGTCATCCTTATCGCCATAGCGTCCGAGCATGGCATTGTCCTGCATACTGAAAGATCCTAGACGGTTGTCTTTCTTCGGCATTTTTTTCTTGGCCTCAGGAGACATCTTTGCTTTGCTAACTTCGACGGTAGATGTGGCGACCCACTCGTCATTCATGTCCCCATAACGGCCCAGCATACTCTGGTCTTCCAGCGTATAGCCCCCGAGGCGGCTTTCTTCTGCCGCAGCCGGCTGGCCGGCGAAGGCGACGATACCTAACGATACTACCAAGCAAGTTGTTGCTAAACGTTTCGTCATATTGTCTGACTTTTCTGCAACGACAGCTTGACCTGGCTTGAATTGATCAACACGACCGATGTACTTCATGCTACCACTACCTCTTGGTTTGAATTAAACGAACCCCAATATGTCACCTTCAGTCACATATCAATGAATTACAACAACCTGTAAAGCTCGACCAAACGGCAAAATTATTGACTTAAGCATTGTTGTTGATTGTTGTGAACTGGTTATCGTCCGGAGTGTGAATTCTTTTAAAAAAATTGCAGCTCAATATTGACCAGGATCAGTTGGCAACCTTCTGATTCCAGTTGTTAGCACCAAAACTCAGTAATTTTACAAATTTCAGATATAAAAAAACCCGCGACTATGACGCCGCAGGCCATTTTATGAAATAAATTATTAGCTTTCTGTTATTGCGAGACGACAGTACAACTGATTTTGCGGTGGTCCAGTACCGGGAAACTACGACGAACCTTGGCGATTTGCTGGCGGTCATAATCAGCGATGACAAAACCGGAGCCGCTGGTTAATCGATCCAGGATTTGCCCCCAGGGATCGACGATCATGCTGTCGCCATAGGACTCACGACCATTAATATGATAACCCCCCTGTCCCGCCGCAACGACATAACAGAGATTTTCAATGGCCCGCGCCCGCACCAGAACCTCCCAATGGGCCTTGCCGGTTTTTGCGGTAAATGCGGAGGGAATTGCAATCAATTCAGCTCCATGATTTACCATATTGCGAAACAGCTCCGGGAAGCGCAAATCGTAGCATACCGCGAGTCCCAGTTTGCCAAAGGGAGTATCAACCACCACCACCTCATCACCGGCTTCGATGGTTTCTGATTCCCGGTATCTTTCTTCGCTCTGATAAATCTGTACGTCGAATAAATGGGCCTTGTCGTAACGCGCGACCTGTTGACCCTGGTCATTCACCAGCAGGCAGGCGGCACGCACTTTATGTGGATCGCCGGCTTCCATGGGAACAGTGCCTCCTACCAGCCAAACCTTGTTTTTACTTGCCTGTTCGGAGAGAAAATGTTGAATGGGACCTGAGCCGGGCTTCTCGCGAATCGCCACCTTGTCCTGTTCTTTCATCCCCATGATGGCGAAATTCTCCGGCAACACAATGAGCCTGGCACCCGCCTCCGCNGCCAGGCTGATCAGACGCGCGGTCTCAATCATATTGGCACTGACGTTGGGTCCTGAAGCCATCTGGATCCCGGCAATTTTTATTTTTATATTTTTCTCACTCATAAACCACCTGCACTGATATGAATATTTAATTCCCTGACAAGTATCGCAAACAATCTGCGCTTATCAAACGACAATTTACCGCAATTGATAACAAAATTTTTATGATTTGGATTTCACAATTCTAGAAATCTTCCGGCTCCTCCCAAATCGGCTGGGGTTTTAAGATCGGCGTTATTGTATAGTTATCCCAGGAACCGGTCAGCGTATATTCCACAGCAGCGGCACCCTCTATGTCCTGCTTTAATATTTGTTGCAGCAAGAGCAACAGCGGCTGGGCAGTAACAATGCTGAGTAATACCGCAACATCGGTAATATGCGGTGTTACCCGGATTTTTTGATCATAATCCTGCGCACCCAGGCCTATCCTTCCCTTTAAGGCGACGTCCGCGCTGGTTCCGGTTAATTGAAAGTTGTTGGTATAGGCATCGCCTTCTTCCACGTTAAAATTTCCATGGATGGTATCGAAGCCAAGCCCTTTGGAAAACAAATCACTAAAATCCAGCACCAGGCGTTTGGGTAGTGTCTGCAGGCTGAACAGGCCAAACAAACGCGCCGCCCCGCCTGGCTCAATATCAAGGATTCGGCCGTTTTTAAAATCCAGTTCAACTTCGCCACTGATATTTGCAAGATCAGGATCAAATAACGGTGCTGGCCAACGCAGCTTTGCCACCACTTTACCTTTACCTTCTTCGATTGTTTCCACGTATCCCAGATCTTTCATGGTGGCGCCCAGATCATCACTCTCCAGTACGAATTCCAGAGATGACTTATCCTGCCCCTGTTCAATTATCCATTCACCGAAACCCTTAATCATGGTTTCCCGGGGACTCATCACCAGTTGCTGCAGCATCAAACCGTTATTCGTTCTGGCAGTTTCAAAGGCAACACGGCCCAGTTGTTTCTCATCGTAACTGACATTACGGCCGTTGAACTTGATGGCTGGCAATTCCCTGGGATCAACTTTACGGCGCGCTCCATCATCCCCGGTTTTGATATGTAACTCCTGCATATCCAGGGTAACGTAATTTTTATCAAATGCTTCAGGGATTCTGATTACTCCGTTGATTTCCTTGCTGTCCAGCGAAATATCCAGCCAATCCTCGTGCCTGTTTACGGACAAGTTTAAGTTTGCCGCCCGCTGTCCCAGGAACTCGAATTTATCAACTCGCAGACTAACCGTATTAATCATTGCCCTGTAGGCGCTCAGCGATGATTCCTGTGACGCCGTCGCAGCAACCGCCGGTTTTTCAGGGGCTATTGATTCACCAATTTGCTTGATCAGATTACTCCAGATATCCAGCGACAATTCCCGCACCTGGCCGACAATTCGCAACCCATCAGAACGTGGCAATACCGCCGGACCACCACCAAGTCTTACTTCGCCACGAGTGATCAACACTGGATTTTGACGGTCGTATTCAAATATCCCCTCATATTCACCACCATATGTGGTTTTTAACAGAGCTTTGTCGGCATTCCTGATATTCATCACCACGTAGAGTTGACGAAAATCTTTCTTGTTTTTGCTAAATGGTGGCGGCAAATTTAATTGCACACCTTCAAGATTGCTGGATACCTTCAACTGTACATTACGCTTTCGTTTTGCATCGCGATCAGCAGGTAAAGCCAATTCAACCACCCAGTCGGATTTGCCGTCAACCATATCCGTCAGTACCGGAAAATAGTTGCGCGCCAGTTGTTTCGCACCGAATTTTCCATCGGCTCTTAATACAATATCTTTTATTTCGGGCTTGTTTTTATCGGCAATGGTTTGCACATACAGCTTACCCGGCTGGTCCAGTAACCTGGCATTGATGGATCTGGCTTTAATGCCATCATTGGTAATAGCCAGTTCACCATTAATACCGGTTAACAACCCGGAAAATCCGCTCATTTCCAGTTTATTGTCTAACATTTTCAATTTGCCGCTGACCCGGGATTCTATCTGCGGTTTGACTTTCAAGTCGATTTTTAAATCCAGCTCGCTGTGCCCGCTGGCTTTAAGGTCCGCCAGGTACTGGCCATATTGCTGGTTCAAGGGAGGCGCAATCATCATGTAGTTGAGTTTTTCCTGAGTCTCTCCGCTGACCTTTCCCCTGATGTCGATTGCCAGCGGCTTTGCACGCAAATCAGGAATATTGACCCATATATCACTGACGGTTGAATCAAGAACTTTCGCATGATCAGAGGTAATTAAAAGACTGTCGCCACGAAACCGGACATTCGCCTCGACATCATGCAGTTCCGGCCATTCGTCTGCATAATCCAGGATACCATTCTTTACTGTAAAACGTGTTTCAAATACACCCTGTCCTTCAGTGAAGGGAAACTGGTTCAGGGGTCCGTAGACAATAGCGCCGCCGGATATAACATCGCCCTGGATAATGGCACTATCCAGCCATTTCACGGTATTGGGTTTGAGAATTGAAACCGGCAGATAGCTGGAAGTCTTGCTGCCTTGCCCTTTTTTAAAATTCATAATCAGTGACAAAAACGGCGACCCTTCTGTACGAGGCACTTCAAGCTCTATAACCGCTTCAGATTCAGCATGTGGTGTCGCCAGCTCAATATTACGCGACGATAATGTAATGCGCTCAGGATCAAGCCGCCAATCAAGCTGTCCTTTAAGGTGTGTGATCGGGATATCCCAGCGAAACATTTCAGGTGCGGAGAACTCTGCGCGTGAGGTTTTTAACAGCAGTGAACCGCCTTGGTTGCTAATACGCAGATCACCACTCAATCCTCTTATCCCGGGAACCTTGCCCAGCGGAGAGTAACCTACATTCTCCAGCCTTGCCGACAGCCTAAAGTTCTGTTCCGCTTCCATCCAACGAAAATTCGCGTTTTGTATGTCGCCTTCCGGCGCCAACTTTTCGGTATATGCTGCGTAATTCTGGTAATCACCCATCAACACGGGAACCAGCGGTGCCAGGTCTTCCATCCTTATCAGGTTTGCCCTGACATCCAGTCGGCGTGAGCCCGGTTCTTCCTTATTACCGGTATCCCTGACATAGTGCACGGCAAATTGCGTCGTAGGCCAGATTCGTGAATTACGCTTGAGGACAAATTTGTCCCCTATTAATTGCCAACCTTCATCGTACCGGTCCCACATGAAGCGGCCAACAATATTGTCATACTGGATGGAAATTGCGCTGTCACGTTCTACAATACCGGCACCATTGCCCGCATTCGGCTTTGTTTCAAGCAAGGCCTGTAACACTGGAGTAAATCGCTTTGCAGTATTCCAGTGAATATCTTCCAGAGAAATATCGCCCTGCAATCCTACCAATTCCGCGTCGCGCCAATCAGACCACAATTCAAAATTTGACTTACCTACATTTATACCGTGCCCGTGGGAAGCTAATGCACCAAATATTCGGGAAATATCGAGATTAGCCCCGCTAACATACATTTGTCCTGACCAATTACCACCGGACACGAGATCACCCTGAATATCGAGGGCAAAGGTAAATTCCTGATCGCTGTGTTGCGGAAAACTAATGGCGCCATCAATGATATGGCGCTGCGCCTGATTTTTCAGAACAAAACTGACATTGGAAAACTGATAGCGTCTGGCATTGGTTTTCATGTCCTGGTAAACCAGGTTGTTGGCATGCAGGCTGATTTCACCCTGTGCAAAAATCCATTGCAGCAGCGCTGCTGTATCGTCGTCACCGGGCTGTGCCGGCTGACCGCCTTCAAAACCGGCAAGATTAATATTGCCGGTCTTCTCCCTCACCAACGACACGTCCGCACCGGATAGCGCAAACCTTTTGAACTGCACCTGATTTGACAACGCCATGCCAATCAGATCAAAGTCAAGACGCGCACGTGACAACTGTAGAATTGTGCTACTGCCATCTCGGCTAAGCACCCGGACATTATTGAGCACCAGGGACGGACTGAATCCATGCCACTCAGCATCCAGTGACATGATTTTTATGGGGCGACCGGCCTGCTGCGTGACATAGTTCTCCACATCCCGGTTATAGTCACCCGCGAGCGGCAGCAACAGCCTGGCGATACCAAAAATCGCCGCCATGAACACTACCATGGCCGCAAACAGATACCATATCAGGTACCAAATGCCACGAAACAATTTAATTAAAACACTCATAGAACGGGATGGGTGAACTCGCTAATCGAAAGATGGTTTTAAAGTATCTGGAAGTAAGATCGCCACGCGAAGCGCTGCCAAATTTTCATGGTATGCCAGGTTGCGTTAATTACCTGCAATTCGTGGTATACATTCACTACATTAACACGACATCAAACTGTTCCTGGGTATACATGGTTTCGACCTGAAAATTGATAGGCCGGCCGATAAACTCTTCCAGCTCCGCAACGCTGGTAGATTCCTCGTCCAGCAATAAATCCACAACTTCCTGCGAAGCCAGCACCAGATACTTTTGCACGTTAAACTGACGTGCTTCACGAATAATTTCGCGAAAAATTTCATAACACACCGTTTCGGCCGTTTTTACCAGACCGCGACCATCACAGGTGGGGCAAGGTTCACACATCACATGGCCGATACTCTCGCGCGTGCGTTTGCGCGTCATTTCTACCAGACCGAGGTCTGAGACTTCGCAGATGTGGCTTTTGGCTCGATCTAGGATGAGGTTTTTTTCCAGGGCAGCCATCACCTGGTTGCGATGCTCGGGGTCCAGCATGTCGATAAAATCAATGATAATAATCCCACCCAGATTTCGTAACCGCAATTGACGCACAATAGCCTGGGTGGCCTCAAGGTTGGTTTTAAAAATGGTTTCTTCCAGATTACGATGGCCAACAAAGGCGCCAGTGTTAACATCAATAGTCGTCATCGCTTCCGTCTGGTCGATGATCAAATAACCGCCTGACTTTAACTCGACTTTACGATTCAGAGCTTTCTGAATTTCATCTTCGATATTGTATAAATCAAAAATCGGTCGTTCGCCGGGATAGTATTCGATTTTTGTGGCCAGCTCGGGAATAAATTTACTGGCGAACTTCACAACTTTCTCGTAGTTTTCCTTGGAATCAATACGGATCTTTTCAATGTCGGTGCCGCTGCCAACCTGATCGCGCATGGTGCGCATCACCAGCCGCAAATCTTCATAGATTAACGTGCCTGCCGGTTCATTCTTGATTCGTTCCTGAATTTCAGTCCATAACTTATGAAGAAAGCGCATATCAGCTATGAGTTCGGCATCACTGGCTGCTTCAGCAACGGTTCGCACGATATAGCCGCTGGGCTGAAATTCGGCGGCCAACTTGCTGATCAAATCCTTTAAGCGCTGGCGCTCTTCTTCAGTTTCGATTTTCTGCGAGATACCAATGTGATCCACTTCCGGCATAAGTACCAGGTAACGGGCCGCGATGGACAATTGCGTGGTCAGCCGAGCACCTTTACTACCCAGGGGATCTTTAACCACCTGCACAGCGAGCGTCTGCCCCTGGTATAAAAGTTTGGAAATATCTTCGACAGGTTTGCCGTTTGAACTGCTACTATCAGTACCTTGGGCATTGCTTTGTGCGCGCAAAATATCCGAAGCATGGAGAAAAGCGGTCCGCTCCAGCCCGATATCAACAAATGCCGCCTGCATGCCGGGTAATACGCGGGAAACTTTGCCTTTATAAATATTCCCAACCAGTCCCAGGCGGCTGGCGCGCTCGATGAACACTTCCGACAACGCGCCGTTTTCCACCATTGCCACGCGCGTTTCTCGGGGCGTCACATTTATCAGTATTTCTTCACTCATTTATCATGTCTCTGCGCGATGCGGCTGGCTCTGGTTTTTGTCAAAGATTTTGATGCCAAACATCGAAATCAGTTCGGCAAATTCAAACAACGGTAAACCCATGACGCCCGAATAACTGCCTTCCAGTTTTTCGATAAATACTGCTGCTTTGCCCTGAATGGCGTAGCCACCGGCTTTCCCCATCGGCTCGCCGGTTTGCCAGTATTGCTCACATTCATCATCCGTGATGGTGCGAAATGTTACTGTACTGGTATTAACGCGGACATGCTGCACCACGTCTGGGTCGTGTTTTCCAGCCTCCAGGCCAACCATGGCGACACCGGTGATCACCTGGTGCGCACACCCGGAATAGCGGCTCAATAACTCGATGCCCTGCTCTCGGTTTTTCGGCTTGCCGATAATCTGTTGATCCATGACGATGCAAGTATCGGCACCAACGACCGGTATTAATTGCTCCGCTACCATTTGCCATCCCGCCCAGGCTTTTTCTTTGGCCAGTCGCATAACAAAATCCGCTGGTGCCTCCCCCGCTCGCGGGCTCTCATCAATCTCGACGTTCAGTGTCTGATAATGAATTCCTAATTGCTCAATGAGTGCTCGGCGTCGAGGCGACTGGGAGGCTAGATAAATCTGCGGGCCGATCATTGATTTATTATATATATTATGCACTTAAATGGCACAGGAATAACGTTAATCTGGCCGTAATTGTCACAGTCCTGCGCTTACCGATGATACGGATGTCCTTTCAGAATACTCCAGGCGCGATAAAGTTGTTCGGCAATGATAATTCTCACCAGCGGGTGGGGAAAGGTCATGCGCGACAGGGATAGACAGGTGTCAGCCCGCGCTTTACACTGTTCCGACAACCCATCAGGCCCACCCACCAGAAGCGCTACATCCCTGCCATCGCTCAACCATTTGTCAAGCTGGGTCGCCAGGCGCTCCGTAGTCCATTGCTGGCCCGTTGCATCCATGGCATAGACCTGCGTATTGCCAGGAATTGCCGCCAATATGCGCTCGCCTTCATCGCGAATCGCGCGTTGGATATCGGTGTTTTTTGTGCGTTTGTTGGCGGGTAGCTCGATCAGTTGCAAGCGGCATTCGGGAGGCAGGCGCTTGGCAAACTCCTGGTAACCCTGGTTTACCCAGTCATCCAGACGCTGACCAATCGCGATGAGATAAATTTGCATGCGGTAATATTACCGGGATACCGTTGGTTACCCGGTAGTGTCAGGTATTACTTTCACTGCTGGTGATTTCATCGGTAGCCCATAATTTTTCGAGATGATAAAAATCACGTATCTCGGGTTGCATCATATGCACTACCACATCGCCCAGGTCCACCAGCACCCATTGCGCTTCTTTTTCCCCTTCCACGCCTATTGGTTTAATGCCATGTTCCTTGGCTTTTTCGATCACGCGTTCAGATTGCGACTTGACCTGCCGGGTCGAGGTACCACTGGATATGACCATTACATCAGTCACACTGGTTTTTCCGCGCACATCAATCACGCGAATATCCTGGGCTTTCATATCTTCCAGCGCATCGATGACGACTTTCGTTAATTCTTCAGCGTTCATTCACTCCTCTCAAGTGTTTTGGTATAAACGATTACTTTCAATAATTTTTAATACCGCTGCCGGCACCATATCAGTAATGGATTTACCGTGCGCAATACAATCTCTGATATGCGACGAAGAAATATCAATATCCGTCACTTTTTGCATGAGCACATAGCCAGCAGGTTGTTCGTGTAACCTGCCGCCATCGATGACCTGATGCTCGTGAATCATGGTCTTTAGTTCAGCGGAAACGCGATGTTCCAGAGATTCAACGGGCCAACCCGGGCGATGGGCAACGATGATATGCGCAAGATCAATCAGATGCTGCCATTGATGCCAGGTATCCAAAGCAATAAACGCATCAACCCCAACACACAGACCTATAGAGATATCGCCCTTTTCTTCGCGCAGCGATTGCAAGGTATCAATGGTATAGGAAGGACCTTCACGTCTAAGTTCACGATCATCAGCCTGTAATTGATCGTAATCCGCAATAACAGCATTTAACATGGCCAGGCGAATTTCCGGACTGGTATCCGGTTCGTCACGATGCGGTGGTATACCACAGGGCACCATCAACATTTGATCCATCGCCAGAGCGTTTTTAAGTTCCAGAGCAGTACGAATATGCCCCCAATGAACCGGATTGAATGTGCCGCCGAATACGCCAATCATCAACAGGAGTTACTCGTGAGAGTCACTGTGCGCGATGTCGGGCAATGGCAAGCTTGTGTGTGGTTACTGGCGAATATGACCGTCACCAATAACGATATATTTCTGCGAGGTAAGACCTTCCAGGCCAACCGGGCCCCGAACATGAATCTTGTCAGTGCTGATTCCAATTTCCGCACCTAAACCATACTCAAAACCATCAGCAAACCGCGTGGACGCATTTACCATGACCGAACTGGAGTCCACTTCAGACAGAAAGCGCCGCGCTACTCCAAGGTCTTCTGTCACTATGGAATCGGTATGCCCGGAACTATGCTTATGTAAATGTTCCAGCGCTTCATCCAGGCCATTCACGATGCGGATCGATAAAATTGGCGCCAGGTATTCGGTATCCCAGTCTTCTTCGGTCGCTACCCCGGCATCGCCGATAAGGGCGCGGGTTTTGTCGCAGCCACGCAGTTCCACACCTTCTGCACCATATTGTTCCGCCAGTAGCGGCAACACCTTACCTGCAACGATCTCATCGACCAGCAAGGTTTCCATGGCATTACATACACCATAACGATGGGTCTTGGCATTGAACGCAATATTGATCGCCTTCTCAAGATCAGCGTTCTCATGAATATACACGTGACAGATGCCATGCAAATGCTTGATGACCGGCACAGTGGCTTCGGCGCTGATACGCTCAATCAATCCTTTGCCTCCACGCGGCACAATTACGTCCACATACTGCGGCATGGTAATCAGCTCACCCACTGCGGCACGATCGGTGACTTCAATAACCTGCACCGCCGCAGATGGCAGACCGGCCTTTGACAAACCGGATTTGATACAGGTGGCGATCGCGTTATTGGAATGCGCCGCCTCCGATCCACCGCGCAGGATCGCGGCATTACCGGCTTTCAGACACAGACCCGCCGCGTCGGCTGTTACGTTGGGACGTGATTCGTAAATAATACCGATTACGCCGAGCGGCACGCGCATTTTGCCCACCTGGATGCCGGAGGGGCGATAATTCAGATCTGTGATTTCTCCCACCGGATCAGGGAGGGCGGCAATTTGCTGCAAACCTTCCGCCATACCCATAATGCGTTCTTCATTGAGCGCCAGACGATCCAGCAACGCGTCATCCAGACCGTTAGCTTTTCCCGCTTCCAAATCCTTGTTGTTTTCTTCAATCAGTCGCGCCTGCGAAGCCACAATGCTATCCGCCATGGCCAGCAAAGCAGTGTTCTTTTCCCCGGTGTTTGCCCTGGCAAGTTCACGCGACGCAGCGCGTGCATCTTTACCAAGCCCTGTCATATAACGTTGAATATCCATCCTGGTTTTCTCTAATCTGTAATGTGTCTGATAGTAATGACCAGCTTATTGATGGCCGGTTTCAATAATCATTACTCGGCTGAATACTTTTCTGCCTAATACTGTTTCAATACCTGACTACTTTAACGATAGTGGGCTTTTTGAAAACAGATGAACCCCGGCAATGCCAAGTGCTAATTGTAACAATTCATCCCACGCATTACCCGCTGCCAGGCCCTTGATTATACGGTCAATTTTATTTGATTGTTGCAACATCTCGCGCCACGAGCCTATCACGTGGCGTTTCAAGCCCGCCGTGACCACCGGTTTACGCTTCGGCCATACTCCGGCCTTGAGCGACCACCTGCTCCGCGCGCAGCCCCCGACTTATCGACAAGGACAGTGACAACATGCTACGTAATTCACGCGCCAGAGCCCAGTTGAGTAACACCGGTTCCACACCTTCCCCGCGTAAACCGTCCAGCATGCGTGGAATGCGCTGAATGTCCCCCGCCAAAGCGATATCAACCAGACTGTAAATATCGTAGCGCGCGCTGTCCGACACCGCTTCCAGCACCGCTTGCTCGTCAACCTGACCAGCGCCAAACAACAATAACAGCTTATCCAGTTCCTGGGCGGCAGCCAGCATATTACCTTCCACCCGATCCACGATTAACTGCACCGCAGCGGGTGTCAGTTTTAATCCTTTACTGCGCATCCGCTGCTGTATCCAGGCAGGCAACTGCCGGGTTTCAACAGGCCACACGGCTATATACACACCGTTTTTTTCCAGCTGCGAAAACCATTTACTGCGTTGGCTGGATTTATCCAGTTTACCGGTTGTGATCAGTAGTATCGAGTCGGCCGGAGGATTCTGCGCGTATTCAAGTAAAGCGCCGGCACCTTTATCACCCGGTTTACCATTAGGCATGCGTAATTCAATCAGCTGACGTTCGGCGAATAATGAAAGACTGTTGCTGATCGCAAGAAAGCTGTTCCAGTCAAAGCCTTTTTCCACATGCAGAACATGGCGCTCCGTAAAATTCTGCTGTTTCGCCACCGCGCGGATTGCGTCACAGGCTTCGCTTGACTGCAACGGCTCATCGCCGGCAACAATATATATTGGTGCCATACGTTGTGCCAGATGAGATTGCAGGTCGGAATAATTAACTTTCATGATTGCTAGCTAACCGCCTCTGGCTTAACCGTCGCAATGTTTTGCAGGCGTCGCAAAATTTGCTCCGCTGCTGAGTTCACCATCTCCCGTTTCAACCGGTCTTCTTCGGAAGTGACGCCCAATACCGCGGTTTCGTCAAAACGCAAATCGCGTTTCACTGTTAAGTTTTGACCCGATACCGACGCCTCCGGGTTTTGCTTATTGAGCAGGGAATAATTCACTGTGTAAATAAGCTCAAATTCCTGCACTCTGCCTTCCGGACTCACCGTCATCACTCGGCGCTGGTGTGCCTCCTTGTCAATCACGATAACCAGCTTGGCATCCTCGATCTTATTCTGCGGTGTAATGCTGTGGCGCCGCAATTGGGTTTTCAATACCTGCGCAAGGTCAGAGGTTGTCGACACGTCATCAATAGCGATATTTTCCAGACCGCTCGGCAATTCGAAACTGCCTCGCAGATGAAAGCCACATGCCATCACCATAAGAATTACTGCTGCGCTCAACACGATCCAGTGCAGGTTATAGTGTTTTAAAAATATCGTCGGCACTATCACAAGACTAAGCGACCACTATATTAATCAGGCGCCCTGGCACCACCACTACTTTTCTGACTGCCTTGCCTTCGATATGACGTTGCACATTGTCATCCTGCATGGCCAACGTTTCTATTTGCTGCTTATCAGCATTGGCTGGGACTGAAACCTTACCCCGTAATTTGCCGTTTACTTGCACCACCAGTTCAATGGATTCTTTGACCAGTGCGTCTGCATCTGGCATGGGCCACTCAGCATCAAGGATATCAGTGGCAATTCCCACTGCCTGCCATAAAGTATGAGTGATATGCGGCACAATGGGGGATAACAAACGCAATAAAATGTCAATCGCCTCGGCATATACTGCCTGACTGCCTTCGTCGGCATTTTCGCGGAGTTTTTCCGTCAAGGGCTGCAACGAGTTAACCATCTTCATGGCAGCTGCGATAACGGTGTTAAACTGATACTTCAATACGTCACGATTAGCCTGCTCCAGCAAGCTATGCAACTCTGCGCGTAGATCTTTCAACTCACCAGGCAGTTTATCCCAGGCAACATGTTGCAATTTGCGATGACCCAGCCACTCGTTCAATACGGCCTGCTTATCAGCGTCAGCCACCATACGCCACAGGCGTTTCAGAAACCGGAATGCACCTTCCACAGCATCATCATTCCATTCCAGTGATTGTTCCGGCGGTGATGCAAACATGGTGAACAAGCGCACGGTATCGGCACCGTACTGATCGATCAAGGCCTGTGGATCCACCGTGTTACCCTTGGACTTGGACATCTTGGCGCCGTCTTTCAACACCATGCCCTGGGTTAACAGATTACTAAAGGGCTCGTTGGTGTTAAGCAGGCCTGCATCACGCATTAGCCTGGTATAAAACCGTGCATACAATAAATGTAATATGGCGTGCTCGATGCCGCCGATATATTGGTCTACCGGCAGCCAGTAGTCGGCGCGGTCATCCAGCATGGCATCATTGTTATCCTTGCAAGCGTAACGCGCAAAATACCAGGACGATTCCATAAAGGTGTCAAAGGTATCAGTTTCCCGCTGCGCCTCGCCGCCGCAGCTGGGGCAGGTGGCCTCATAAAACTCCGGCATTTTCTTGATGGGCGAGCCTACCCCTTCCATACTCACATCTTCCGGCAATACCACCGGTAAATCCTGCTCGGGCACCGGCACTGCACCACAGGTATCACAATTGATAATCGGGATTGGCGCGCCCCAGTAACGTTGCCGTGATACTCCCCAGTCTCGCAAACGATAGTTAATTTTGACTGTGCCTTTTTTCTCTACCTGCAGTTTTTCGGCGATGGCATCAAACGATTGCGCGAAGTCCATGCCATCAAACTCGCCACTATCAAACAAGATTCCCTTTTCGGTATGTGCGCCGTTAGACAAATCAACGCTGCTGCCGTCGGCCGGTTTGATAACCTGCTTGATTGGCAGGTCATATTTGCGCGCAAATTCCCAGTCCCGCTGATCATGTGCAGGCACCGCCATCACGGCGCCTTCACCATAAGCCATCAATACAAAGTTAGCGACGTAGACAGGGACTGATTGCTGCGTTAAAGGATGAATGGCTTGAATGCCGGTATCCATGCCTTTCTTTTCCATGGTCTCTATATCGGCTTCTGAAGTACCGCCATGACGACATTCATCAATGAATGCCTGTAACTTACTATTGTTAGTTGCCGCATGTGCCGCCAATGGATGCTCCGGCGCAACGGCAACGTAGCTTACCCCCAGCAAAGTATCCGGCCGGGTGGTAAATACTTTTAAGCCATTCTCCAGACCGGGTACGTTATTACCGGCGATACCAAAAACAACTTCCACACCCCGCGACTTGCCAATCCAGTTACGCTGCATGGTTTTTACTTGCTCGGGCCAGCCGGGCAAGTTATCGAGTTCCGCTAACAACTCGTCCGCATACTGGGTGATTTTCATAAACCACTGTGGTATCTCTTTTCTTTCCACCTCAGTGTCACATCGCCAGCATTTGCCTTCGATAACCTGCTCGTTAGCGAGCACGGTCATATCATTGGGACACCAGTTCACCGGCGCGGTTTTCTTGTAAACCAGGCCTTTTTCAAACAGGCGGGTGAACAACCATTGCTCCCAGCGGTAATATTTCGGATGGCAGGTGGCAAGCTCGCGCTCCCAGTCATAACCGAAGCCAAGCCGTTTCAATTGCCCGCGCATATAGTCAATGTTTTCATAAGTCCATTTAGCAGGCGCCACGTTATTTTTGATGGCGGCGTTTTCCGCCGGCATACCAAACGCATCCCAGCCCATAGGCTGCAGGACATTTTTACCTTTCATGCGTTGATAACGGGAAATCACATCACCGATGGTATAGTTACGCACATGACCCATGTGCAGTCGGCCGCTGGGATAGGGAAACATCGACAGGCAATAGAATTTTTCTTTATCGGCGTCATGATCGTTTGCCGTAAACGAGCCATTCTTCTCCCAATAGGCTTGCGCTTGTTCTTCAATTTCGCCAGGATAATATTGTTGCTTTAGCGCCATAAATAATCGCTCAAAACCTTTTTAATTAATTTCTATCGTCAGAGACAGAATCTCTTGCCCACTAGAGATTTGATCGCCGCGGCGATCAAAAGAGCAAGAATACCGCAGTCCAACACTCCCTCACAACAACTCGCCGCTTGCAGCAAAGTGATTTTCAACACCACGAACCGGCTAAGACATAATTGTACAAAATATCAGTGAGTTATTGAAAACCAGGCTCTGTCATGCGAGGTACGCCATAAAAAACCAAAAGCAATTTTTACATATGGCAACATGAGCGGTGTCCGGCAAAATACTGATGGAAACCACGCCTTCAACAATCTATCGCAATGTTGATTACCTCACTCCTCATCGATGCGCATAATTTCATCAACATTGCATGGTAGCGCAACCCGCATAGATCGATACCTGAAGTTATTCTGTTGAAACAACGCGCCCTACTCGCCAGGCCAGTAGTAACATCAGTCCACTTATTAGTATTATCGGGTAATTGCCCAGCAACACATATAAAGTGCTGCCTTGCATGGGCTGGAACTCCGCGGTTAATACGTCTTCTTTGAATTGCGGAGACGTTTTCATAATGTTGCCATCATGATCTATCACTGCGGATATGCCATTGTTGGTAGCACGCAACATGGGACGCGCAGTCTCCAGGGCACGCACCTGGGCTTTTTGCAGGTGTTGATGTGGCGCCAGGGAATCACCAAACCAGGCATCATTGCTAATATTGATGAGAAAATTCGCCACTGGCAGACCGTTTATAACTTCTTCGCCAAAGACGTCTTCGTAGCATATCGATACTGCGCCATTTAAGCCAGACATGGTCACCACTGGCTCATGTTTTTCACTGCGACTGAAGTTTGCCATGGGAATGCGCAGAAACCCCAGGAAATCACCGAGCAGCCATTTCAGTGGCACGTATTCACCGAAAGGCACCAGGTGATATTTATGATAGAACTGGATAT
>JGI2160J19893_10000146_pt1 | contig 23535 bp, 24 predicted proteins | sample DeeMarSeWOR28_12_FD_19893 | JGI IMG/M metagenome (IMG submission 19893)
AGAATGGCATCAAAACTTCCCAGTTTTTCCAGACCATCGGCAGGCATCATCGCGCCGTTTTTCAGATAGTAGCGGCAGCCGTAAGGGAAGGCCTCAAATTGGACTTCAAAACCATAGCGCGCGGCCAGGGCCTCCAGCACCCGGACCCCTTCGGGGACAACTTCCCGGCCGATGCCGTCTCCCGGAATCAACGCAATATTTAATGCCATACCCAGCTCCTTTGGACTGATTTTTTATTTGAGGTTTCTCTATATTTCTTTCGCCGATTGGCGGCCAGTTATTCTGTACCGAACTTATCGGATAAAAGCAAAAAAGATCATAACAAATTTGCCTATGGACAAAAAAAATCGAATGATTTATCAGAGAATGTTGACAGTTTCATTAAAAATGTCCAGGTTGTCTTTATAGACCCGATTTTCGGTAGCTTAATTGGGTTTTCCAAACCCACAACGTTTAGGGCACTGCGTGCCCCTGTCTTTTACCGCCTTTGGCGGTAAAAGACAGGCCACCCGATGTGCGGGTGGTTGTTGACTCAGGTCTTTGTAAAAGGAGGTTTTAGCGATGGGTTCCAAGCAATGGAGAATTCACAACCAATCCGGCAGCCGGCGGGTAATCGTTACCAAAGAGCTCCCCGGCGATCGCTGGCTCGACATTCTGACCAACGCCGATTGCAAAATTGAAATCTGCACCTCACCCGATGTGCTCAGCATCCAGGAGATCAAGGCCGCTTTTGGGAATCGCTGCGACGGGGCTATCGGGCAGTTAACCGAGCCCTGGGGGGACGAATTGTTTGCAGCTCTGAAAGCTGCCGGCGGTAAAGCTTACAGCAATTATGCCGTGGGATTCAACAATGTGGATGTGGATGCCGCCACCAAACACGGCATTCCGGTGGGCAACACACCGGGAGTGTTGACCGAGACCACTGCTCAGATGGCGGTCACTTTGACCTTTGCGGCCGCCCGCCGGGTCGCTGAAGCCGAACGATTTATGCGGGCCGGCAAATATCACGGCTGGCTGCCCACACTGTTTTTGGGCAATCTCCTTTGGCGCAAGACTCTGGGGATCATCGGCGCCGGCCGAATCGGAACGGCTTACGCACATATGATGGTTGAAGGCCACAAGATGAATCTGGTTTACTACGACCCATACCAGAATGAAACTCTGGAAGATCATGTATCCGGTTACAACAAATTTTTAAAGTCGCAGGGTCAGGCATCCGTGTCCTGCAAACGTGCAGAAACCGTTGAAGAATTGCTGCAGGAAGCCGACTGCGTCAGCATCCATACGATCCTGGATGAATCCACCCATCATCTGATCAATGCGCAGCGTCTGGCGCTGATGAAAAAGGATGCCATTTTGGTAAATACCAGCCGTGGTCCGGTGATTGACGAGGCCGCTCTGGTCGCTCACTGTCAAAAAAATCCGGATTTTAAAGCCGGCCTGGATGTATTCGAAGATGAGCCCGAGATGAAACCGGGTCTGGTGGATCTGGACAATGTGGTCATTGTTCCCCATATCGCCTCGGCCACCAGCTGGACCCGCCAGGGGATGGCCACGCTGGCCGCCAGTAATGTGGCCGCCATTTTGCAGGGCTTTCCTGCCTGGCAACGGCCCGACATTTCTGCCTTTCTGGAAGGCGATATCCCCCGTTCGGCCCCCAGCATTTTAAACGCAGAGGCTCTAAAAGTTCCGATATACAAAGATTGATAATCTCGTAAAAAGTCAGAGAAGCAATCTTTTTGCGCGTGTGTTTTGTATTTGGTGTTTAGAAGTGGTTTTAAAAACCCATCTAAGGCTTAATGGCTGCGTTGCAGGCCTCCGGTAAATGCTCACATACTCACGTATGCTGCGCTTTCCCGATCAGCCTGACGCCTTGCCCTTGAACCTCATCTGAGATTTTGAAACCACTTCTAGTATACTAACAGGTCGATATGGCATCATATATTTCATGCCAAATACCAAACACTTGCTGCAATCGATTTTCTAGGAATTCATCAAGATTAGACACGTGGTTTGAAATCACTTCTAAGTTTTGTCCGGAGTAGGTTCCTGCTTATCAACGCTTAAAAATTTGACGCCAAATCCGTCCGGGCTGGACCATACGACTTCGCCTTTGACATTGGCCTTCTGGTTCTTTTTTAAAGGAATCTCAAATGAAAGGATCTGCCCGGCAGATAAATTTTCGCCAGCTTCAATAAAAACGCCAGCGGAACTGATATTTTTTAAAAACCCCTCAAAGATTTGGTCTTTAGCAGCGAAACGGATGGGTTTGGAATAAGGTTTGCGTTGATGTTTGCGGATATCGCTCCATCCCGCGGAATAACCCGATTGTGATTTTACTTTATGGGGATCAATGCTGTGTTTGGCACCATAGCCGTAATAAAAAGCGGAGGTTTTCAATTTCTTGCGCCATACGATTTTGACGCGATAGCATTCGTAAGTGTCTTTGGTGGATGCAAAGGGCGAATCGTCGATTCCAACGAAAATTTCATCTCCCGGCTGCAGCAAATTATCGGCCTCGAAATATAATCCATTGGCGCTGAAATTCATCATTTTGGCCTTATGGATTCGACCGGCATTTAAATTTTCAATCGTAACCGCGCAGCGGTGATCGATACGCGCATTATTTCTTTTTTCAGGATTGGTATCCAACGCTTATTCTGGTTCCATTTTACGCTGATTTCTTGACAATATGAATTGGAAGATACTTTCTGCGCAATTTGTCCAGCTCATCTCTAACGATCGCAAACATCTTGACGATGATGGTGTTCATATCCTGCATGGATTCAAGCTGCGCCAAGACCTCAGGAAAAAGATGTTTGCCCCTGACCTTCTTGAGTTTTTTCAGCATTTCCTTGGACAGCATTTCAAACCCCGGCGGCGCGTTTAAAATAGCATCCAACAGGGCCGTATTGCTGCCGTCTAAGAGCGATTTTTCAAAATGAGACAGAATCTGTGATTCGGTCATTCCGGAAAGTCGATCACGAATCTCCCGCTCTTTCAAAAATTTAAGGAGCCGATCACGCCCCTCGGTTGGATCTTCTGATAGTTTTTCTTCCAGTTTATTGATTAAATCCGCGGCGCTCCGTCTCGACTTCAACATTTCCAGTTTGGTGATGGCTTTTTCCAGGACTTGACGACGGGCAATGTTGCGATCATTTTCGCTTAAATTCGCATCATCCTGAATTCTCTGAAACTCGTTCATGACAAAATTGCGCATGAGCAAAATGTCGTTGTAGACTTTTTCAACCGAAGCGGCCACATCTTCAGGTAGAATTTTCTGGGCCTTGGCCACCTGCAATCGAAGCTGAGGAATTAATTCATCAAGCATTTTTCTTTTAATTTTTTCAGTTAAAATTATTGAAAATACACCGGTTTTTTGAAACTTTACCGTATTATCGGCATTGTATTTGAAAATATTAAATAATAATGTAACATGCAATATTTATGCAAAAACTGCAAATTTGTTAAAAAACTGTTTTTGATTAAATTACAAATACTTAAATGAAATAGAAACGATATTTCGCAATCATATGAAAAATATTTACCAATTTACTGAAGTACACTTCACAATTTGAGGCGCCTTTCATTTATTAAAAAAAGATTCGAAATATTTGACTTAAAATTATAAATTCCCTATACCCTATTTAGTCACCATAACTCGGATTCGCATTTAATATGAATGCTATCGCAAAATCAAATCGCCGGACCCGGTCGCAAAATCCGACCTCCATGAACAGCGGTGAAAAAAATCATACGGATCCGCGCAAATATCCACGTAAGCTTTATTTGAAACGGGTATTTTTCAGCTGCGGTGATCAAACCTGCGCAGGGTTAATTAAAAATGCCAGCCGCGGCGGCGTTTTTATTGAAACCACCGATCAATTTTTCTTTGGCCAGTCAATTGAGCTGGTCATGTCGAACAACCGAATCGGTCGAGGCAAGCGCATCCCGGGCTGGATTGTGCATTTGAGTCAAACCGGAATTGGGGTCACATTTAAAAGGGTATTTGAAAGGCGCTCGGGCAAGGAACGCCGAAGGGAAATAGACCGCAGAAGCGGATCAGATCGCCGCCAAAGCCATCGGCGAAAAAACCGTCGCAAAAGAGAAACTCACCTTGGCCCGGTAATGAATTTTTAAAAACTGCTACAAAACCTCACATCATGCTCACGGGTCCCCGCATGAAAGCGTGCAGTTGGGGTTTTGAAGGCACCTCTACACCTGACACGCTTCTTTGACAAGAAACGTGCGGCTCTGCAGGGCACAGTGGATTTTTTAAATCGCCCGGCGCACGAAGAAACCGCTTTGCCGGGTAAATTCGATCAAGGAATTCAGTTTGTCCAGGGCTTTGCCGGAATCAATGGACGCTCTGGCCCGCTCGACTCCTTCCTTAAAACGGTCAGCCAGACCCGCTGTTACAAAGGCCGCCGCTGCATTCAGCAGCACAACGTCTCTTTTGGGCCCTTTTTCTCCGGCTAAAATTTTTCGGATAATTTCAGCATTGGTCCGGGCATCCCCGCCCCGGATGGCTTCAGCAGCTGCACGCTTGAAGCCAAAGGCTTCCGGGGTCATTTCATAAGTGTTTATATCTGCTTCTTTAAGCTCAGAAACCCGTGTTGGACCGCAGATACTGATCTCGTCAAAGGTTTCCTGCCCGCATACCACAAGCGCCCGGCGCCTTCCGAGTCTTTGAAGCACCTGAGCCATTTTTTCCGTCAGCCGGTCATCATAGACACCTAAAACCTGAGCGGTTGCGCCGGCCGGGTTTGTCAGAGGCCCCAGCAGATTAAAAATTGACCGCAGTGCAACTTCCTGTCTGGGTGATGCCACGGCTTTCATGGCTCCATGAAAAAGCGGCGCGTATAAGAAACCGATTCCAACATCGCGGATGCAATGTTCAACAGTGGCCTGGTTGATATCCAGGTTAACGCCCAGGCTGACCAGCACATCAGCGCTGCCGCACTGCCTGGAGAGCGCCCAGTTGCCGTATTTGGCGACCTGAAGTCCGGCACCGGCCACCACGAAAGCGGTTGCAGTAGAAATATTAAAGGTATGGGTGCCGTTTGCTCCGTTACGGTGGGTATCGAGGATCGTTTCCTCTTCGACATTGATTTCATCTCGATCAATATTAATAATGGGTTGATCGAGCTTGAATTGTTTTGTCCTGGCTCGCATGGCTCTGGCCGCCCCGGCAATTTCCTCCACGGTCTCGCCTTTCATCCTGAGAGCGGTAATAAATGCCCCAATCTGAGCCGGGGTTGCCTCGCCATTCAGAATCATGGCCATGACGGATTTCATTTTTTCTTCAGTCAGATGGTCTCCATTGACCGCCCGCGCTATAGCATCTTTAATCATGATTGTTTCCCTCCAATTCGTTAAATTAAAAAAGGCCATGGGATCAAAGTCCCACGGCCTTTAAGTGCGGTTCACAAAAAAAAGCCGTGGGCCTCTCGGGAGGAGGCCCACGGCTTTTTTAAAACAATATGTTAGTTAGCGCTGGATGGGCACAACTCCCTGTTAAGGGTGCGCCACCACCAGTTGGTGCTTGAAATGTCAAAATGGTTGGATGATATTCGGTTCATTATGCCTCTGTCTAAATGGCGTCTGAAAAAATGTCAAGGAAATTTTTTCACAAAGGCCTTGACATCCGTCATAAATCCATTTAGAAAGCGAGAAACGCACGATGAGGAACCATGATGCTGACGACTGGACATAATATCGATCAATCCCGGCAGTTCTTTTATTTTTATTTTTACCGGAGGGGTCTGCCCATGGGTTGATGGATCATCACATTTGATTTGAAGCCGCGGGCAGACCAAAGCTCGCGGCTTTTTTGTTTTTGAAGGCCGTGAACAAAATTCACGGCCTTCTTTTTAATACTGTGAACGAAGGGGCAAAAAAATGAAATCGACTGATGATCTGCGAATAAAAGGATACCAACCCCTAACGGCGCCGAACATCTTGAAGCAAGAAATTCCGGTCAGCGCCAAGGCAAATCAAACGGTTGTTTCGGCAAGGTCAAGCATTGAAGCCATCCTGCGCAGGGAAGACCGGCGGTTGCTGATAATTGTCGGGCCGTGTTCCATCCATGACGAAAAGGCGGCCCTTGAATATGCCGCCCGATTAAACCGGCTGCGCAATCAGGTGGCCGAAACCCTTTTCGTCGTTATGCGGGTCTACTTTGAAAAACCCCGTACCACCGTTGGGTGGAAAGGAATGATCAATGACCCCGACCTGGACGGCACCTGCGACATGACGGCCGGATTGCGCAAAGCCCGCGGTCTGTTGACGCAGATTAATGAAATGGGTCTGCCGGCCGCGACCGAAATGCTGGACACGATCACCGCTCAGTATGTTGCCGATCTGGTCAGCTGGTCGGCCATCGGCGCCCGCACTACCGAATCCCAGATCCATCGGGAAATGGCCAGCGGTTTATCCATGACGGTTGGATTTAAAAACAGCACGGACGGCAATTTGTCATCGGCTATCAATGCGCTGATGGCTGCGCGGGCCCCGCAAAGTTTTCTGGGAATCGACCAGACCGGCAAAACCTGTGTGGTCAAAACCGGCGGCAACCCATGGGTGCATATCGTATTGCGGGGCGGCAAAAGACCCAATTACGACCCTATTAGTCTGGAGGAAGCACGCCTGAAGCTGATAGAGAAAAACTTGCCGGAAGCCATTATGGTCGACTGCTCGCATGCAAATTCAATGAAAAAGTTTCAGGGACAGGCCGTCGTCTGGAAAAGTGTCATCGGTCAGTATTTGAACGGTAACCCGGCCTTGATCGGACTGATGCTAGAAAGCAATCTGCAAGAAGGCAATCAGGCTTTTGCCGGTGATGCTGCGTCTTTAAAATATGGTGTCTCCATTACGGATGAGTGCATTTCGTGGCAGACCACCGAACAATTACTGCTGTGGGCACATGCAAGCCTCAAGCAGGCGGATCCTCGAAAATTTCAAATGGCATCATAGAAAAAACGATTTTTAAAAACAAAATGGAAACCATTACCATAGATGTGAACTCAGGTCCGTCAACCATTTTAGTCGGTGAGCGCCTGGAGAACCTGCAGCGATACCTGCCGGTGGCAAAGCCGATTATCATCACGGATGTTAACGTCGGCAAATTGTACCCGCTGGATTCAATGGCTGCCGAAGTGATCACCGTCGGAACCGGCGAAGAAATCAAGACCCTGGATACGGTGCGCGATATTTACGGTCGTCTGGTATCGTGCGCGGCGGACCGTTCAGCGTTTATCGTCGGTATTGGGGGGGGCATCGTCTGCGATATCACCGGATTTGTGGCTTCGACNTTTCTGCGAGGGGTGCGCTTCGGCTTTGTGGCCACCACCTTACTGGCCCAGGTGGATGCCGGCATTGGCGGCAAAAACGGTGTTAATTTTCAGGGGTATAAAAATATCGTCGGGCTGTTTCATCAGCCGGAATTTGTCATCTGCGATCCTGAACTTTTAAAAACACTGCCGCAGAGGGAAATATCATGCGGAATGGCGGAAATTGTTAAACATGCCGTCATCGCCGATTCCAATCTGTTCACTTATCTTGAACAGCATGAAGAAGACCTGTTGGCGTTGGACCGTCGGGCAATTGAAAAGCTGGTGCGAGCGTCGGTGCGCATTAAATCATCCATTGTCAGCCGGGACGATACCGAAACCGGCGAACGCCGCCTGCTGAACTTTGGCCACACCTTCGGACATGCGATAGAAAAAGTAACCGGAATCTCGCACGGTGAGGCCGTCAGCCGGGGCATGGCGATTGCAGCGGCTCTGTCTGTTAAAAAGGGCTTGTTGACATCAGAGGAGGACAAACGGCTGCTGACCTTGCTGAATAATTTAAAACTTCCAACTTATTTCGGGCTTGAACCCAAGGCTGTCGTCAATGCGATCGCAAAGGATAAAAAAAGGGAGGGCAACTGGATCCATTTTGTGCTGCTAAATGGAATCGGCTCTGCCATAGTGGATAAAATTTCGGTAGAGGAACTCGAGGATGTCATTCATGGATAAATCAATCACAGACAAACAAACCGAAGATCTGAACACTCCTATCAGCCTGTTGCGCCAAACCATCGATGAGATTGACGAAAAAATTTTGGAATTAATCAATCAAAGACTTTCACTGGCAAAACAAGTCGGCAATTTTAAGAAACAGGGGGGCATTCAGATTACAGACAGCGGTCGCGAAAAAGAAATTATGAACCGCTTACTGGAAAAAAACTATGGCCCCCTGAGCGATAACGGGCTGCGCAATATTTATGGAGCCATCATCGCTGAGGGCCGGAATGTACAGCGCACGCTTTAACCGGGAGAAGGTCGAACTAAAGAAATGATTGATTCAGCGACATCCCTTTTTGGCCTGATCGGAAATCCGGTGGCGCACAGCCTTGGCCCGCTCATGCACAACCGGGCCTTTGCGGCAATCGGTTACAACGCAGTTTATATGGCCTTCAAGGTCACCGATCCGGATTCGGCCATAAGGGGCATCAGGGCTTTGAATTTCAAAGGTGTCAGTGTCACCCTGCCCCATAAAGTTGCCGTAATGGAATACCTCGATGAGGTCGATGAGACGGCGGCACGGATCGGAGCGGTGAACACCATTGTCAATAGACAGGGCCGGTTGATCGGATACAACACCGACTGTCCGGGAGCCCTTGAAGCTTTGAGAGCCCAGACGACCATTCAGAGCAAATCGGTAGCGCTCATCGGTGCGGGTGGGGCGGCCCGGGCCATTGGATTCGGTCTGGTGGCCGCCGGAGGGCGGGTAACGATTTTAAATCGCACGACGGCCAAAGGAGAACGCCTGGCAGCAGATCTGCAGGCAGAATTTTCGCCCTTAAACGATTGGCAGCCAAACCGCTATGAGATCCTGATCAATACCACGCCGATTGGCATGCATCCTGACGCGGATGCAATCCCGATTTCAAAAGAGGCTTTATCAGAAGATATGGTTGTCATGGACATCATTTACAATCCGATTAAGACCTGCCTTTTAAAGGCGGCTGAGGCCAAAAATTGTCGGACCATCAACGGGGTCGCCATGTTTGTTTCTCAAGGGGCGCATCAATTTGAGCTCTGGACCGGCCAAAAGGCGCCGGTGGAGACCATGCGCCAGGCGGTACTAGAAGCACTTAAGGACAGAAGTTAGAAGCGGAATTTATTCTATTTTTATATTATTGCTCACGCAAAGTCGCCAAGTCGCAAAGAATTATAAATTAAATCCTAAAAAGCCCTTGGCGTCTTTGCGCGCTTGAGTTTTTGCGTGAGGCCCAAAGCCAATGAAAGAGATAAAAACACAAAAGATTGGCGACTGCCGGATCCGTGTGCCCGGCTCAAAGAGCTATACGCACCGCATGTTGATCGCGGCGGCTTTAGCAGACGGCGCGTCAACTCTCAAAAACGCGCTGATCAGTGAGGATACGCAATATACCATTGAGGCCCTCGGGCAGATGGGAATTCGAATCCAGGCGAACAATTCTGAACTACGGGTTTATGGGAAGGGCGGCCTTCTGGGAGCCTGCGATACACCGATTTATCTCGGGAATTCCGGAACTTCCATGCGGTTGATCACAGGAATCGCCGCGCTGGGTCAGGGCGCCTATACGCTGACGGGCACCGCGCGCATGCAAGAGCGGCCGATAAAAGATCTATTGGATGCGCTGCAGCAGATGGGTGTCAGGGCACGGTCGCTAAAGGGCAACGGTTGCCCGCCGGTCGAGGTCACAGGCACGACAATCCTCACAGATCAGGTGGGCATTAATTGTCAAAAAAGCAGTCAATATCTTTCCGCACTGCTTTTAATGGCGCCGGGCACCCCAAAAGGGCTTGAAATTCGGGTTGCCGGCGGGCCGGTATCCCGACCCTATGTGGATCTGACCGTGGCGCTGATGAAAACATTCGGCATCCAGCTTGAACGCGAAGACTATCGAAAGTTTAAAGTCCCGGGTTCACAGGTCTATCGCGCCGGAAGCTATTTCGTGGAGCCGGATTGCTCCCAGGCCGCCTATTTCTGGAGCGCAGCCGCCATTACCGGAGCACACATCAAGGTGATGGATGTCAACGCTAACTCGGCCCAGGGAGACCTGCGCTTTGCGGATCTGCTTGAGCAAATGGGCTGTAAGGTCTCCAGAGATGCAGACGGTATCGGTGTTGCCGGCGGGCGGCTTCGCGCAATTGAAGCCGATCTGGCCGATATGCCGGACCAGGTGCCCACGCTGGCGGTCGTAGCGGCCTTTTCTGAGGGAACAACCCTAATTCGAAATGTGGCCCATCTTAAATCAAAGGAAAGCGATCGTTTAACCGCCACCGTGACCGAACTCAAAAAAATGGGCATTGAAGCCGTCTGCAGCCATAGCGCATTAATCGTCAGAGGCGGCAAGCCCCAAGGTTCAGTTGTTGATACCTATAATGATCACCGCATGGCCATGAGCTTTGCGATTGCGGGTTTAAACGTGCCCGGGGTCTTTATCCGTAATGAAGGCTGCGTCGTAAAATCTTTTCCGGCCTTCTGGCAGGTTTTTGAGGAATTGTATCAATCATGAATCTTTTTTTAATCGGATATCGCTGTACCGGCAAAACCTCCGTCGCTAAATCCCTTGCCGCTAACCTCGACTGGTCGTTTGTCGACGCCGACACGATGCTGGTCACAAAATGCGGCCAGCAGATAGAAGATATTGTCGATACCGAGGGGTGGGAGGCTTTTCGCCGCCGGGAGCGCTCAACGCTAAGGCAGATCTGCAAAAAAAAACAACAGGTGGTGGCCACCGGCGGCGGGGTGGTACTTGATGCAGACAATGTCAAGGCAATGCGCGCCAGTGGGATTATTATCGGACTGGGTGCAACCGCTGAAACCATAAGGCAGCGAATGCTTCAAGATGAAAAAACCCGGGCTTTTCGGCCGGCGCTGACCGACAAAGGACCGCTGGCTGAAATCGAAGACATACTAATGGCGCGCGGTCCATATTATGAACGTGCCAGTGATTTTTTTATCCACACCGATGAGGTGCCGGTGGATGAAATTACCGGGAAAATCATTGAATTGTTAAATGAGCGCAGTGCGACACGCTTTTAAAGGGTTGAGCCCGTTACCCGTTTGCCCGTAAAAAATAAAATCAGACGATTTCATATTTTAACGGGCACAACTGGCCAACCTAAAAAGGAGAATGATCCATATGTCCAGTTCATTTGGCACTTTATTTCGCATCACCACCTTCGGCGAGTCTCACGGGGCCGGTGTCGGGGTGGTGATCGACGGATGTCCGCCAAAAATCAAGCTGAGCGAAGCCGAAATCCAGATCCAGCTAAACCGCCGCCGGCCGGCTCAGAGCAGATTAACGACTGCAAGAAAAGAGGCCGACCGGGTCGCTATTTTGTCCGGGGTCGACAACGGCAAGACCCTCGGCACGCCGATTGCGTTGATGGTCAAAAACACCGATCAGCGCCCGGCGGATTATGGCCGGATGCGTTCGGTGCCGCGACCATCGCACGCGGATTATACCTATCAGATGAAATACGGTATTCAGGCTTTGAGCGGCGGCGGCCGCGCCAGTGCCAGAGAAACCGTTGGCCGGGTGGCCGCCGGCGCCATTGCCGAAAAATTCTTGGCGACCCAATGCGGTATTGAAATTATCGCCTGGGTCAGCAGCGTTTTCAGCATTGAAGCGCCGGCGCCAGACATGATGCGCATTACCCGCGCAGACGTTGATAAGTCGCTGGTTCGTTGCCCGGACTCACCGGCAGCGGAAAAAATGACGGTCGCAATTGAAGAAGCGCAGCAGGCCGGTGATTCCTTAGGGGGGGTGATAACCTGTGTGTGCCGCAAGGTGCCCGGCGGGCTGGGGGAGCCTGTTTTTGATAAAGCCGAAGCGTTGCTGGCGCAGGCCATGCTTTCGATCCCTGCTGCTAAAGGGTTTGAAATCGGCTCGGGCTTTGCAGGAGCCCGTATGCGGGGCTCGGCGCACAATGATGCCTTCATAAAAAAGGGAGATCGCTTAGGAACAAAAAGCAATTACAGCGGCGGTGTCCAGGGTGGGATTTCCAACGGCGAGCCGATTATTTTAAGGGTGGCCTTCAAGCCGCCGGCAACGATCAGCTTGCCGCAGGCCACCGTGGATTTTGCGGGTCGTGATACCGTCCTTGAGGCCACCGGTCGTCATGACCCCTGTGTGGTGCCGAGGGCCGTACCCATTGTCGAAAGCATGGCGGCGCTGGTTATTGCCGACCTCGCGTTGCGGCAAAAGATGAGAAAAAATGAAACTGTCCAATAAAATTCAGTCCATTGCAGGATCACAAACCGTTGCCTTTACGGCCCTGATTCAACAATTGCGGCATGAAGGAAAAAAAATTATCGATTTGGCTGTGGGCGAGCCGCAACTGGATACGCCGGGTCCTGTTATCGCCGCCACAAAAACCGCACTGGACGCCCAAAAAACCCGTTACAGTCCGTCAAACGGCCTTCCCGAACTGAGAACCCGGCTGGCAACGCAATTTAGCGGCTATGATATCGACAACATTCTAATTACCAATGGGTCCAAACAGGCATTGTTTATGATCTTTCAGGTTATTTGTGAACCGGCCGATGAGGTGATTATTCCGGTGCCTTTCTGGGTCAGTTTTGTCGAGCAGGTAAAACTGGCCGGTGCAAAGCCGGTGCTGGTCGGCACCCGGAATCATCAGCTGGATGATATCGCCATTATGCGGGCGATTACCCCCCGCACGAGAGCCATTGTGATTAATTCCCCCAACAACCCCAGCGGAGCGGTGTATCCAATGGCCGATCTGCAAAAAATCGCGCGACTGGCCGCTGATCACGATCTGTTTATTGTCGCGGACGAGGCCTATAATGCCTTTGTATACGACGGACGCAAGCATACCAGCATGTTCGATATTGAAGCTGTCCGCAGCCGAACCATTGTCACGCGCAGTTTTTCAAAGGGCTACAGTATGACCGGTTTCCGCATCGGTTTTGTGGCGGCTTCAACCCAGCTGGTGGCGGCTCTTTCAAAAATTCAAAGTCATCTGAGCGGCAATGTCTGCACCTTTGCGCAATATGGAGCGCTGGCGGCGCTGGCGCTGGAAGGCGATTTGCTGGCCGTGCGGCAGAGCGAAATGCAGCACAAAAGAGATCGTGCCTATCAATATGCATCCAGACTTTTCCACTGTATTAAGCCGCAGGGGGCATTTTATCTTTTCCCGGATGTATCAAAGGTATTAAAAAAGGAAGAAACCGCGCAGCATTTGGCCGCCCGTATTTTAAAGGAAGCCCATGTGGCGGTTGTGGCCGGAGAGGCTTTTGGGCTGGCGGAACATATCCGAATATCTTTTGCGGTTTCAGAAAATGATCTTGAGAACGGCTTTGCACGGATAGCAGAGGTATTATGATCGGTATCATTGGCTTTGGACGTTTTGGCAAACTGGCCGCCAGGTATCTGGCCCAGGATTTTGATGCGCTGGTTTTCAATCCAACAGACAAATCGGCCGAGATCAAAGAAAGCGGCGCCCGCGCCGCGTCCCTGAGATCGGTCTGTCAGCAAAAAGTTGTCATTTTGTGCGTTCCGATTTCCACTCTAAAGGAGGTTTTGACCGAGATCGGACCGCTGTTAAAAAAAGATGGGATCGTTGTCGATGTATGTTCGGTAAAGGTTTATCCTGTGCAATGGATGCAAGCATTGCTGCCTGAAAGCGTATCGATCCTGGCCACCCATCCGATATTTGGGCCCGACAGCGCTTCGGACTCCTTGCAAGGCAGAAAAATTTTTTTAAGCCCCATTCGAATCGGCCCAAAACGGTATCAAAAAATAAAATCCTATCTGGCTTCAAAGGGGCTGGCGATTCTTGAGTCAACCCCAGCGGATCATGATGAGCAAATTGCAATCAGCCTGGCCTTGACCCATTTTATTGGAAGAACCCTTTCTGAATTCGGTGCCACACACCTCGATATCGATAGCGAAGGCTATAAGCGGTTGCTGCATATTCTGGATGTCGTGCAACATGATACCTGGCAGCTTTTTTATGACATGCACCAGTACAATCCCTACGCGAAGGACAAGCGGGTTGCGTTTATGCAGGCCATGCAAAAAATAAACCTGCAACTATAACGCTTTCATCCTCTTTTCAAATTTAAAACGTTCAATCAGGAAAGCGGGAGTGAATCAAATGGGAAAGCAAGCAGCGCATCATAAAATTTTAGTTGTCCACGGACCCAATCTAAACATGCTGGGAAAGCGGGAACCTGAGATCTACGGCCATCAAACCCTGGATGAAATAAATGACCGGCTGAAGTCCCGGGCTGGGGATCTGGGTCTTTATATCGAGACGATGCAATCAAACCATGAAGGCGAAATTTTAGATCGGATCCAGCAGGCAGAAACGGCCTTTGACGGTGTTATCATCAATCCGGCAGCCTACACCCATACCAGTATCGCCATCCGCGATGCCCTGGCTATGCTGACGATACCGGTTGTTGAAATACACCTTTCCAACATATACAAAAGAGAATCTTTTCGGCATAAATCATTGATGTCCGACGTCGTTACGGCTCAGATTTCAGGATTCGGACCCCATGGGTATCTGCTGGCTCTGGAAGGACTGGTGGAAATGCTGTAAGATTTCAAGTCCAACCTTTTGGCTAAAACCCGTATGCGATAAAAAACCATTGACAATTGCTTCCCAAAAAAGCTAATAAAAAAACTAGGCAGACAAATGGATACGAATCATATCAAAAATGAGCATTTTAATTTCGGGCGCTTCTTTTTTAGCTTTAGAGGCGTCCATCCGGTTGTCTGACGCTTACGATTAATCGTTAATCACCCCGGGTGGACTTCAGAGCCGCTCGGGGTCTTTTGTTCATCAAAGCCTCGAGAGAAAAATCTCGAGGCTTTTTTTGTTAACTAAACAAATTAAAAGCGCCTTGATCCCTTAAATAAAATAGGAGGCCGCCATGAAATTAAAACAAATTTCGGTACCGATCGAAAATTCGCATGACAGACTGTATGAGCTTACAAAAGCACTGGCCAGCAAGGGAATCGCCCCCAGAGCCCTTACGCTGGTCGACAAGGGAAATTATGGTGAACTTCGAATTCTGGTTTCGGATTTAATTACCGCCAGACAGATTTTGCTGCAAAAGGATATTCCCGGACGAATCGAAGACGTGGTCGCCATCGAGATTGAAAACCGGCCCGGTCAATTATCTAAAATAATACTTGAATTAATGGATGCGGATATCAACATAAAATACAGTTATGCATATGCAGGCGAAAATTTGGGTAAAATAATTATGATTTTTTGTTTCAGCGATAATGATAAAGCCATACAGGTTCTAAGGAAAAAGCATATTCACGCGCTAGATTACCATACCCTTGGCATGCTTGAAGCGGCAGCCTGAGATTCCTGATGATCGAAGATCATGTGCCGAATCTGGCAAAGCCCTTTTCATCGAAAATGCGAATTGCCAGATCGATCGCTGAGGGTGGGTTTTCTGATTTAGACAGCTAAGGATCATAAACATGAAAAATCTTAAACTCGTCGTACGTGAAACCATCCAGTCAACCGTTGTCAATGTATCCGGCATCGAAGTCGGCAAAGATTTTGTCGTCATTGCAGGACCCTGCAGCGTGGAAAGCGAAAAACAAATACTGGAAACCGCCCGGGCAGTCAAGGCCGCCGGAGCGAATATGCTGCGCGGCGGGGCCTTTAAGCCGCGAACATCGCCCTATTCCTTTCAGGGGATGGGTATTCGAGGATTGAAAATACTGGAAAAAGCCAAACAGGAAACCGGGCTGCCAATCGTTACCGAAGTGGTCGACCCCAGAGATGTTTCCTGGGTGGCGGAGTTTGCCGATGTTTTGCAGATTGGTACCCGCAACATGCAAAACTTTTCGCTCCTCAAAGAGGTCGGCAACTCCGGAAGACCGGTGCTTCTCAAGCGTGGTATGTACTCGACCCTCGAAGAATGGCTCAATTGTGCCGAATACATTCTCAGTGAGGGCAATCCGGATGTGATTCTCTGTGAGCGCGGCATCCGCACCTTTGAGACCTATACCCGTAACACACTGGACCTGAGCGCCGTTCCGGCCATAAAAGAGTTGAGTCATCTGCCAATCATCATTGATCCGACTCACAGTACCGGGCGCCTGAGCCTGATCGCCTCGATGAGCATGGCATCGGTTGCTGCCGGTGCAGATGGCATCATCGTCGAGGTCCACAGCAACCCTGAAGAAGCCCTCTGCGACGCGGAGCAGGCACTGACGCCGGATATTTTTTCCAAAATGATGAAGCGCCTGCGGCCGCTGAAGTCTTTTTTGAATAATCTGCCAACCGATTAAACCGGCAAAGAGAAAACACTTAAAGGAAGGTAAAAATGAAACCGGAAGAAATTCACTATAAAATTAACAAAATTGATCGGGAGTTGCTGGTTTTGCTGCAGGAAAGAATGGGACTGGCGCTGCGATCTAAAAAGTTCAAGGAATCTCTGAGTGACCCCCAGCAGGAAAATGATATGCTGGCACGGGCGGAACGCTTGAATCTGGATCTGATTAAAGGCACATTTACGCGCCGGCTGCTCAAAGCCATTATCGAAGAAACCAAGCGGCTGCAGGAGGAAGACCGGTCGCTGGCGGCATTTCAGGGAGAGCACGGGGCTTACGGTGAGGTCGCTGCCCGGCAGCTGGTCCCCGAGGGCGCCTATATTCCCTGTCTGGAGTTTATCGACGTCTTTAGGGGCGTCGAAGAGGGCTACTTCGATCTCGGGGTGGTGCCGGTGGAAAACTCCTTGGAAGGTGCGGTCACCCAGGTAAATGATCTGCTGACCACCACGGCGCTTAAAGTCATCGGCGAGGTCAACGTGTCTGTCAGTCACTGTCTGCTGGCCACCGAGGCAACCGATTATCGCGAAATCCGCCAGGTCTTTTCCCATCCGCAGGCGCTGGCCCAGTGCCGCAATTTTCTCATGCGCAACAAGCTGGAGCCCCGCCCCTATTACGACACGGCCGGGGCGGCTAAAATGCTGGCCCGGGAGAATCCAAGGGCAGCGGCAGCCATCGCCAGCTCACTGTGTGCCGATCTGTACGACCTTGAAATTATCAAAGAAGGGATTGAGGACGGCCCTTCCAATTCAACACGATTTCTACTTCTGGCCCGTGAGCCCCATCCCGATAACGGCAATAAGACCTCCATCATCTTTGCCGTATCCCACGAAGCCGGCCGTCTGTATGCAGTGCTCAAGCTGTTCGCAGATGCGCAGATCAATCTGACCCGGATCGCTTCAATGCCGCTGCGCTCGGATCCGGGCAACTATAGCTTCTTTCTCGATTTTGAGGGCTCTGATAAAAATGAAACGGTCGGCGCGGTACTGCAAGAAATGGAGGGCCTGACCAAATGGATGAAGTATCTGGGCAGCTACCCGGCGTATAAGGCGGTCTCATAGAGACCCTCAGTGGCCACATGGTATTGCGTTTATGGCAGATGCGGATCCATATTCGATCAAAAAAGATGGCGAATTTTGAAATCAAGACCCCCCTGTGCCCATCCTGACCATCGTCTTGCTTGAAATTGGATCAGCTTTTTAGGTTGAATCTAACCGACGACCATTACCGGGCAAGAAGCGTAATGGATCACCTTGCGGCTGACACTGCCCACCAGAAAGCCTTTGACAGCGCCAAAGCCGCGCTGTCCCATCAGAATGAGATCCGCCTCACAATTTTCAGCCACCTTCAGGATTGTTTCCGCCTCAGGGCCTTCATGCAATTCTTCGTTCACAATAAACGTTGTGGTGCCCAATTTCTGCCGCGCCTCATCAAGAACCGCTTGACCCGCACCTTTCCGTTTGGCAAACAATTTCTCATAATCGGCATAACCAAAGAAATCAGATGGATTGCTAAAGACGTGGACCAGCCATATTGTTGACTCAAAACGTTCGGCCATACTTTTGGCATACGGCAACGCTTTGGCACTGTAATCGGATCCGTCAACAGCCAATACAATATTGTTAAACATTTTTTACCTCCCACCTCTGCAGCGAGACTCCCGGACCTTATTAGAACTCAGCCTCCGGGGAGGCCATCACCTGACCGGTACCGTAGGCAAGCGAAATTTCAGTTGGCGACGTCGAAGATATGATCGTATAGCTCTGAAGCAGGCGATTACCCAATATTTCAGCAAGGCGCTTAAATAAGATAAGACTATTGGCAGGATCTTTTTCCAGGATCTTTTGTAATTTGTCTTTATCGAGTTTGAGCAATTTGGTTTGAGTCAGACATTCTGCCGAAGCAGAAAAGCTTTCCCGGCCAATCAGGCTGGACCACCCAAATGCTTCACCGGCATTGCTAACGATATAAACGACGTGTCCGGTTTCCCCGAGGCTCAGTATGATGCGGCCTTTCAGAAGTATATAGAACGCATCTGCAGGATCTCCTGCATGGAAGAGCCATTCTCCTTGTTTATGGGATTCGGTGGCAGAGATTGCCATGATTTTTTTTACGAAATCTTTTTTCATTGCCCAAAAAATATCTTTTTGGTTAAGATACATTTCTTTTTTCCTTTCTAAAGCCAAAACGCTTTTTTAATCGGCATGCTCCAGCCGGTTATGCTAAAACACAACTTGGCAAAATAACGAAATGCCTTTAGGATTCATGGTAAACCGGCTGACCAATTTCCTTTAAAGAGTGGTCAAAATTAGAATGGGCCCCGTGCCCGTAAAAAAAATGCCGGCTTTCATCGCACACCTCCTTATGCTTAATGGGTTTTTGCGTTTTCAAGAAAATTTCGAAAGCTTGTTCGCAAAGCGGTCTACCACAAAGCGGCTGAATGATCGGGAATCGTCTGGTGATAATCCTGGCGAAATCGTCCGCCATGAAGCGCTGGTGAGAAATGAGATCTAAATCGTGCAGAAGTGAGATCAGACCGGATAGATAATCATTTTACGTTTTTAAATCATTCGTTGCTCGCCATAGAAGCGATATCAGATTATCAGAAGACCCAGCATGATCGGGGAAAAATTCGGTCAAAACAAAACGTCGATTGTGTGTTCGCTTTCAACACTAAAATTAAGGTTCTCCAGGTTGATGTCAAGCACACTCATCGTAACATTTTACCGATTCATGATATTATGGCAGGTGTCTGTCAAAATGAATATTGCCCGCTACTGGATCAGCCAAAAATTTGCGCGACAATCCGGCGGCCGTTTTGCCAGATCCGATCAACTTCTTCTTCCGTTAGGCCCGCCCCGAAGGCAATTGCGCGGCGCTGTTTGGCGTCCAGCATCTCGGCCGATACGTGACAATCGGTGTTTAAAAGCAGCCTGGCGCCCGACTCGCGTGCCCGCTGGGCCACCCAGCCGTTGGCCAGGCCGTGACCTTTATTCGTGGTAATTTCCAGGTGAACGCCGAGCTCGGCAGCCCGGGCGGCATCTTGCGGCGTGATCAACCCGGGGTGCGACAAAAGATCCACCCCGGCTTCGATGGCTGCCCGGTTGGTTCCCGGGGCGACCGGCTCCATGATGGTTTCGCCGTGAACAACGATCCATTTGGCTCCCAGCAATCGCGCCCTTTCGGCCAGGGTGCCGATTTTGCGCGGCGGCACACTGGTCAGTTCAACCCCCGGAATTAGCGGCAGGTGCCAGTTTTTAGCCAGTGTATCGGAATCAAGCGTGTTTAAGGGGGCTGTCGTGACATCTCCTCCCGGCATGATATCCGGTTGCCATTCCTGTCCAAGTTCTTCAACAAACTTGAGCAGATTTTCAAAAGCCCATTCCAGATTTGAGCTGTCCACATGATCGGTAATGGCCAATCCCAAACAGCCGCGCACCATGGCCCGCTGCATCAATCCCGCCGGGATCATCCCTCCGTCGCTGAAAACCGTGTGGGTATGAAAATCATAGAACCCTTCGTTTGACATGGGTCTTCTCCTCTAATGCGTTTCCTCTGTAAATGGCCTATTTTCGCTTTGTTCTGACGAGCTGCGTTCTCCACGGGAAAAAGAGCATAGGGCATGGCGCATAGCGCATAGCGTATTGATTAAAATGACACGGATTCAATTTTTAACGCTCTGCGCGCTGCGCTAAGTCCTTTGCGATTGAGTACGCCTCGTCGTAAACCCTTGTGAGGTTGTGATCATCTGAAAAACTCCCCGATCCCTCAACTTAAATCGAAATTAAGGGGGCACGTTTTGCCACAGGTCATCCTCGGTGATCTCAAGGTCAGGACGATCTAAGGTGATCTCCTTGCGGATCTGCAAAAATATAGCACGGACCTTCTCGAGCCGGCCCCCGTCCATTTCCCGTGCTTTATGGGTATACAGACCGCGCTCCAGCTCTGCTTCGCGATCGGTAATTTCCCGTTTTAAAAAATCAAGGATGGTTTCGCTAAATTCACTGATAATCTTGCCGCCCCAGATTAGAAAAACCAGGCCGGCTTTTTCCAGCACATCGGCATCGTAGAGGATACGGGCCTCAATGGTTCGGGGAAGCTCGGCCTTGCCCTTGTGGGCGTGAATGCAGTGACCGACGGCAGCACATTCATCTTCAGAGTAATCCTGATCCTTGAGGATTTCCACTGCCAGGCGGGCGCCGGCTACGTCGTGTCCCAGTTTCCTGAAATCCGGGGTGCAGAACCCGATGTCGTGCAGCAGAACGCTGGGGATCAAAATGTCATAATTCACGGATCCCTGGTCAGCAGCAATCACCAGGGCGCGATGAAGATCGCGCATCACATGGGTAAAATTGTGATGGAACAATTCGGCTGCGCCATACCTGCGCCGGGCTTCTAAATAGACCCTTAATATCCGTGGATCCCGCTGTATGTGTTCGTCCAGAATCGGTTTCACGTCGGGTTATCCTCCTTGCGTCGGTTTTTACATTTTCAGAGGCTGCATCAGGCGTTCAAATAATAATAGAATGGCTTCGATAAAGACCGCATCGTTGACATGGCCATCCAGTTCGCAGATTTCGATTTCAGGTTTTAACTTCATCTTAAGCGTTCGGACAAAGGCTGCATCCGCCGCTGTATCTCGGAAGTGCAGGCCGTCTTTGTTGTAAAAAGAAAACCCCCCCCTTGGAATGGCCACGATCACCGGGGCGGTGGCCTGGTTCAACCGCTTAACCATCACATCGGCGACCTTGACCATTTGATCGGCAGTCAGTCGCACCAGCGTAATATGCGGATTGTGTTTGACATAAGGTTGACTGCGGTAAATCTCCGGAACCGTTTCCAGTTCACGCAGGGTTATAATATCCAGCCCACCGGGCACCACCAGCCGGGGGATGCCTTTCACCCCCCCCGCCAGCAACCTCTCGGCATCACCGGCATGGATTCCGCCGAAAATTTCATCGGTGATTTCATGCGTGCTCAGATCAAAAAGTCCGTCCAAAAGGCCTTCGACTGCCAATTCCTCCATGGCCTGGCCGCCGGTGCCGTTGCAGTGAAATGCAAAAACCTCGTACCCGCGCGCTTCCAATTGCGGCTTGATGACCAAAGCCGCTGGGGTGGTCTGACCGTATATCGTCATGCCGATTTTGAGGGAGGCGCTCGGCGCTTCTGTGGTTGCAGCTTTAGCCATGCCCACCACCGCCCCGACAGCGTTGGATAAAACCTGCCGCATCAGGGAGTTCAGCCCCAGGATATCGACCACCGAGTGCATGATCGTCAAATCACGGGTGCCGGTGTAAATCCCGAAAGGGGTCTGTCCGGAGGCCACCGTGGAAACCATCATCTTGGGCACTCCCAAAGGCAATGCCCGCATGGCAAAGGTGCTGATCTCGGTGCCCTGGGCGCCGCCCAGCCCGATCACGCCACAGATTTGTCCCTGATCGTAGAGCTGTCGTAAAATTTTAGCCGCGCCGTTTGACATCGCCCGAATACCGCGGTTGCGGGTTTCTTTCTCGGCGCTACTGGCAATCAGCTCGGCGCGGTCTTCCCCGCCTTCTTCAGCAATCCGATCGGCCGAGACCTCCGGCCGCAGTCCGTCCGGGTCCCGTTGCGCCAGAATGCCGGTGTCCAGAACAATCGTGGCGAATCCTTCCCGCTCGATTTTGGCTTTGACAAAGGCGGCTTCCGGACCCTTGGTGTCCAGGGTGGCAATAATGGCAATCGCTTTCTTTTCCATCACAATCGCTTCTTATGGCTTGCGTGGCTTCGGCCTTTATGGCCAGCTAAATATGGTTTCAGGGTATCAGGCAAAAAGCTCAAAGGCCGGGATGATAGAAAACTGGGGGGCCTGATAGTTTGCAATCTCAAAGGCTCAACTGCTTTTGAGCTTTCCAGCCTTATAGCCTTCCAGCTAAATAGGAACAGCTGGGAGCAGAACCCTGAACCTTGGAAGCGGTTAACTTTACGCCGGTCGGAAGGTCCGGTTCCAGAAATCTCTGTTGCGAACCTCCACCTTCACTTTCTTGATTTCTTCGATGAATTCAGCCATCATCTCGGCTTTTTTATAAATGATTTTCTTGCCCTTTTCTGCGGTTGCCGTAAACGGATTTCCCGGATAGCCGATCAGGCCGGTATCGCTGTATTCCTGATGGTCCATGGGGACCCAGGCCACATTTTTGCCGTGCATTTCAAGAAACGGTGAACCGTTTTTCTTGGTAAACTTGTCGCTGACATCTGAAATCCACTTGGGCGGGTGCGTGTACTCTTTTTCGGTCCGATCCAGATGAACCAGCTTTTTGCCGTATAATTGCTCGAAGTACAGGCACTCCGAAGCCTCCACTTCACTGCCGTGCCAGCCGGGGGCTTCTTCCGGAGGATTTTCCAATATGCCGGCATCGCCCATCAATCCGGGCACCGCCTCGGCATCATTGCGGTAGCAGCATATAAAGGCCCCGGTTTCATAACGCAGCGCGCGCAGGGCGGGATCCACGGCCTTCATGTTGGACGTGTGGCCGGTGGCATAGATGAGCTTGTTGAAACCGTTGTGAAGCAGTGAGCGCCCCACCTCATAAAGGACATTTTGATAGGTGGCTGCGCTCAGAGTGACCGTACCGGACGCGATTCCTGGCGGATGCAGATGCTGGGGGGAATAACCGAAGGGAATGAGCTCATAATACGGTACATTGGCCATTTCCGCGGCAAGCTGGCAGGGCAGCTCGGTGGCGATACTGTCGGTACACACGGGACAGTGCCTGCCGTGCTGCTCGGTGCTCCCCAGTGGAATAATCACAATGTCGGTTTCTTTTAACCATTCTCTAACCTCCAGGTATCCACAGCGAAAAAGATTATAAATTTTTTCCTCTTTAACCTCTTTTTTTTCTTCATATTCCATTTTAAACCTCCATCATATTCGTTATTTGTTATCTGTTATTCGTTGTCCGTTATTCGTTAAAAAGGGATATTCGTCGATCTTTCATAAAAGAATCAAAATTCAAAAAAATTGCAACGGGTCTATTGTTCTAAACCAATAACGTATAACCCCCATCGAGTTTTAACTCAATGGGGTACTATAGCTCGTCTGTCAAACGAATCAGGGCGGCCCGCCGATGGGCATCCATGGTCTCGAATTCGCCCTGTCGCACCGAGTAGGGCGCCAGCACTTCAAC
>JGI2160J19893_10000147_pt1 | contig 23480 bp, 20 predicted proteins | sample DeeMarSeWOR28_12_FD_19893 | JGI IMG/M metagenome (IMG submission 19893)
CCATACGATAAGTACCAGCGCTATGCCAAGCCATCCGAATAAATAATCCTCCATAGTGACCATAATCAGCAGGCCACCAATCCTGCGACTCCGTCATCAACACATAAAGATCCTTCTTCAAAGCAGCAAAGTCCAGTTTCTTAAATTCCTCAGCATAATTGAAACTTTCACCCATTGGATTAGACAATGCGGAATGCTGGTGCAAAACCTTTAAATTCAACTGATTAGGCCACCAGTCTCGGATTGACTTTCCCACACTACTAATAGGTCTATTTTCCTTGTTCAAATTAATAAAACTCCTTTCTGTATCTTTTCTTTGCAGATGGCTCAATTTAAAAGTTAAGTTTCGCTGTATCTTTCGAATTGACTAATTAATTGTTCAAAATTTTATTTTATTATTTTGAAAAAAGTGAGTTTTTTGTGGTTATTATGGCATTCTTTCTAGTAACAAACCAAAAAGAGGTCTCTAAAAGAATTTGATAGCAGGATTTAGCAAATAAAAATTCCTATTTAAATAAAATTATTTTTTTACTACTGAAAATCCAGCAATTTTTGCTAAAACCATAATCCTATTTACAATCAAGATCTGGAGTTTTCTTCTTAATAGTTCTCCACAAAAACTTTGCTTTCTCAGAAGCCCAGTCTTCTTAGCTAGCTCCAAATCACCAAGCCCTTTAAACCAAGCTTCAAAGTCCCCTCTTTTCATGTGAAAATCAATAGATTTAACTGGAACTGTTTTTAGTTGAGCATTAAAAGTCTGTAGGTTAATTACTTTTATATCCAATGGCTTGTCTATGTCAAGATAAAAATGAAAAGCGCTATTATCAAGCTTACCCACAAGCAGTTTTCTTGCTAATTCCTTAGTCATTTCTGGCAAACCTAGACCCCGTTTACCCTCAGCAGTAATAGTATAAAACCCTTTCTCGGGAGAAATCAAATATTCCATTCGAGTTAGACCAATTATATGCATCATAACTGAAGGAAATTTTATTCCAAGCTCTTTTGAAATCTCTATAGGCTTTAAGGCTTTATCATGCAATAAGAAAGTTTGTAATATTTTTAATTTAATTGGAGACAAGCTTATTTTCACTTATTTTTTTTATATCATTTTATAAGAAAGAAAACTTTTTCTTTCAATATTGAAATTACCCAAAAGGGAGAAATATAAAAACTTATTTACACTCTTTCTCAAGTCAGCATGAACTCTGCAGTAATGGAAATGAAAAAGCTATATCATCTAGATAATAAAATAGGATGAGAGGGTTTTATTGATGCGGCTTGAAGACCGACTAAGTCGTTTGCTGAAAAGTGACTTAGCCCTCATGCCATTTTCTGATCAAATCAGACATCGACTAGAACTTATTGAAAAAACAGAAAAAGTTCTCACCCAAAGCAAAATGAGTTTAGCAGATTTTGCATCAGGACATGAGTATTTTGGGCTTCACTTCAGCAAAGATGAATGGATTTTTCGGGAATGGGCGCCAAATGCTACAGAGATTTTTATAATTGGAGATATGAGTAACTGGCAAGAGCGCAAAGATTTTTCTCTGCAAAAGATCAATAATGGCGTATGGGAAATTCATCTCGATCCATACCAGCTAGCTCATGGGGATTTATATCGGCTTAGTGTTCGCTGGACTGGAGGTAGAGGAGATCGTATTCCAGCTTACGCTCGAAGAGTTGTCCAAGATCCAAAAACCCTAATTTTCAATGCTCAAGTATGGTCACCCAAACCATATCAATGGAAAATCAAAGGTATACAATTCAAGGAAGCCCCTATAATCTATGAAGCTCATGTTGGCATGAGTCAAGAAGAAGAAAAAATTGGAACCTTCAAAGAATTTACAAATAAGGTACTTCCCCGAATCGTTGATGCAGGATATAACACAATACAATTAATGGCTATCCAAGAACATCCTTATTATGCATCCTTTGGATATCAGGTCTCAAGCTTTTTTGCTCCCTCCTCTAGATTTGGAACACCCGAGGACTTAAAAGAACTAATTGATCTAGCTCACTCACAAGGACTCAGGGTTTTTATGGATCTTATCCACTCTCACGCTGCAAGCAATGAAGTGGAGGGATTAAGTTGCTTTGATGGAACACCCTTTCAATATTTCCATGAAGGTCCCCGGGGAAAACACAGGGCTTGGGATTCATGTTGCTTTGATTACAATAAACCTGAAGTTTTACATTTTTTACTTTCAAATTGTCGATACTGGCTGGATGAATATCGCTTTGATGGTTTTCGATTTGATGGAGTAACTAGCATGATATACTTGCAACATGGTCTTGGAAGAATATTTACATCATACAACGACTACTTTGATGGTAGCGTAGATGAAGAAGCCCTAACATATCTCGCATTAGCTAATAAAATGATCCATAATATTTACCCTAACGCTACTACTATAGCAGAAGATGTTAGCGGTATGCCAGGTTTGGCTGTCTCAAGCTCAAATGGTGGATTTGGCTTTGACTATCGTTTTGCAATGGGAATACCAGACTACTGGATCCGTTTAATAAAAGATTACAAAGATGAGGAATGGCCAATAGGCCATCTTTGGTATGAATTAACCAACCGCAGAAAAGACGAAAAAACAATAAGCTACGCAGAATCTCATGATCAAGCATTAGTTGGCGATCAAACCCTAATTTTTCGACTAATTGGTCAAGACATGTATGAACATATGCAAATTAATGACTATAATCTAAGAGTAGCAAGAGGAATAGCATTACACAAAATGATACGCATGATCACACTAGCCACTGCTGGTCATGGATACCTAAACTTTATGGGAAACGAGTTCGGCCACCCAGACTGGATAGATTTTCCCCGGCAAGGAAACAACTGGTCCTACAAATACGCAAGGCGACAATGGCATCTAGTAGACGATCACAAACTAAAATATCATTTACTAGCCAAGTTTGATCAAGACCTGATAACCTTAGCAAAAGAACATGATCTATTTAGTACCTCAAATATACAACTCTTGCATGAAGATTCAACAAACAAAATTATCATCTTTCAAAGAAAAAATCTAATTTTCATCTTTAACTTTCATCCACAACAATCCTACCAAAATTACCAATTCCATGCACCTCCAGGAAAATATCATATGCTTATAGACAGTGATGCCACCAAATATGGAGGACATGGCCGGTTAATACCTAAGCAAACACATTTAACCATTACTAAAAAAACCAAGACAAAAATTGAATACGTGCTAAGTCTCTATCTGCCTTCACGATCAGCTTTTGTTTTATATTCTATAAAATAAATATAAAATTCTAACTTCCATCTGAAAATAATCTTAATATGACCATTGAATAAGCCGAATAGTCAAAGTAATAAAACAATCACTTAATTTTTTCACACATTCAAAAACCAATGCACCATAATCGTTAAAAGAATAAAAGATTTCTAGTTTTTTGTTCTTTAGGAGGTTATAATTTGTCTTATTGTGCTAAATGTGGAGCGAAATTGGATAAGGATGCAATGTTTTGTTCTTCTTGCGGTGCCAGAGTTGCTAAAGTGACCACTGAGGAATATTCTGTTTCTTCTGATAATTTAATAGAAAGGGTGAAAGATCTTCTTCACGAGGGTAATGTTACGAGAATTATCATTAAAAACGATAAAGATGATGTTTTGCTGGAGATTCCTGCTACTGTTGGAGTTATTGGATTGGTTCTAGTTCCTTGGTTGGCAGCTTTAGGTGCTATAGCTGCTTTAGCGACTAACTGTAAGATCGTTGTTGAAAAAAGAGAGTAAAATTTTTTCTTTAACCCGCAAAAAAGTTATTTTTGGAGCTTTGAAAGATAATGGTTTTTAAATGTCCCATATGTTTTGGTGGAACCTTACAGATAACTTCAAGCATAGAACTACCGCCTGATAGTCGTTCTGATGAGATTGCTGTTCAAATTCTTAAATGTTCAAAATGTGGATTTGCTGGATTAGGTGTTTATGAAGAAACCAGAAGAGGAGAACTTGATTCAGAATCATTTTACCATCGCGGCTACTATACCGATGACTTCACCTTAGCTTCTATAGAGAAAATGATCGGGGAATGTCCAAAACCAAAGAAATCTTGTTGTAAATGCAGTATTCATTCTTCTTTAGCTTTTGTAAACAAATTTGGTCGTTGGGTCTGGCTTGAGAAAATCCCACATAAAGAAACCTTTGAGCTTCAAATTATATAACACCAAGTCCTTATCTGTTGATCTGTTTCTTCTTCTTATTTTCGATGTACTTCTGAGAAAATCTGCAAATGTTAATTAATCCGGAGTTAAAACATAATTGTAAAGTTTTTTGGATAAATTTATAATTAACAATTGGGTTTGGGTGGCAATATCTATTTTTCTTAGACTTGACTCATAAAAATGATACAAATTTTAATTTTATTTCAAAACTCAAGGCTAACTTTTGTGTGATACTTTTATTACTATTTTTCCATGAGATTTTTCTTCTTCAAAGTACTTTAGAGCTTTAGCAGCTTCGCTTAAAGGGTAGCATCTGTCAATAATAGGCACTACTTTTTTGCCTTTAATTAGCTCGAGTATAAAATCTAAATCTTCTTTTTTCTCTGGATTCCATCCTTTGAGAGCCATTTTCTTACTTCCAGTGATTGAAATCAAAGGACCTAGAAATAAAGCTTGAAAAATTGTTGATCTTGAACCTCCGATAATGAAATAGATTCCTTTAGAATTTAGTACACGTTTATAATCGAAAATTGAATGATATCCCGCTATATCAAAAATCAGGTCATAAAATTGTCCTTTTTTGGTGAAATCTTCTTTAGTGTAATCAATTACATGATCTGCGCCTATCGAGCGTAGAAAATCCAATTTTTTTGTGTTGTCCACAGCAGTTACTTCTGCTCCAAATGATTTAGCAATTTGAACAGCAAAAGGACCAACACCACCACCTGCACCATTAATCAAAACCTTTTGTCCTGGTTGAATCTGATTTTTGCCGCCTAGACCTTGCAAGGCAAGGATTGCCCTTGAAGGTACTGTTGCCGCTTCCTCAAATGTTATACTAGATGGTTTTGACACTAAAGCTTTTTCAGGAGCACACACATACTCAGCAAAAGCGCCAAAACCATAACTGAACAAGTTTCCAAGCACCTCATCACCTGGATAAAATTGTTTTACGTTTCTTCCAACAGTTTCAATCTTTCCTGATACGTCAAATCCAAGTATCTTATATTTTGGTTTTAAGGGTGCCAATAACCGGACTACCCATGCTTTCCCTCTTAGGTAATCTAAATCTTCTACATTTACAGATGATGTGTATACTTTTATTAGCACCTCATTATCCTTAGGAGTAGGTTTTTCAACCTCTTCAAGCAAAAGCACTTCTGGAGAACCATATCTTTTGCATGTGATAGCTTTCATTTTCATATTTAGGGTTAATTGCTTTAAGGACTCATAATATTTTGCATTAAAAGTAATTTGGAATGTCATTTCCAGAAGCATTAAAAGATTGAGATTCGAAGATGGATACCTTACTGATAGTTGGTTTTTTGATTTTGTTTGATATCATAGGAATTTTTAAATTAACTAATACTTTGAAGAAGGCTACAGATTCGGGTTGTGCATAAACCTTAATAGTTTTTGGTTGAGAATGTTTTATGGAGGCACATTTTTGAGTTTAGTCACTTGGGTTGTTGGCGGTCTAATAGCAATAGTGATTGTGATAGTTGTTGGGTTATTAGTTTACTATTACAATCGAATAAGAATTCTCTTTAATCGAATTGAAGAGGCTTGGGCTCAAATTGATGTTCAATTAAAAAAGCGCTATGATTTAGTTCCAAATCTTGTTGAGACTGTGAAGGGCTATGCTAAACATGAGAAAGAGATTTTTGAAAAGGTTGCTGATGCTAGGAAGGGGATGATAAGCGGCAGTAGAGAAGATCGAATGAATTCTTCTAACCAGTTAACTAATACCTTGAAAAGTTTATTTGCTGTAGCAGAGAACTATCCAGTTCTTAAGGCCAGTGATAACTTTAAGCTTTTGCAAGAACAACTTGAAGGTATTGAGAATAAGATTGCTTATGCTCGTCAGTATTACAACAGTTCAGTTCTAGAATATAATAACTTAATAACGACAATTCCTGGAAGTTGGTTTGCTGGCAGTCGGACCAAAGAGGCTTTCTTGAGTATTCCTGAGGAAGAACGAAGTCCTGTTAAAGTGAAGTTCTGATGGCCCAGACTAGTTTTGGGGATGAAATAGCTAAAAATAAACGCTTATCTGTTTTATTAGCTATCGTTGTATCTTTCATTCTCTTTTTTTTAGTTTATTTTTTAATATTTTTTTTAATACCTGAACTAGTTCTTGTTGCTTTGCCCCTTTCAGTTATTTTGATTGTAGTTTACACTTACAGTTCATACAGATTTGGAGATAGTGTGGTTCTTTTAGCAACCAACGCAAAGCCTGCCACAGGAAGAGAATATCAATATTTGCGAGATGTTGTTGAAGGTTTAAGTATAGCTTCAGGTATGCCACCACCAAAAGTTTATGTGATTAAAAATGAGGATTTGAATGCTTTTGCGACTGGTCGAAATCCGGAAAATGCTAGTATTGCAGTTACCACCGGGCTTATTAGCTCTTTGAATAGGCAGGAGTTGGAAGGTGTAATCGCTCATGAAATCTCTCATNTNAAAAATCGAGATATGCTTTTTATGACTCTGGTCGCGGTATTGGTGGGTCTTGCTGCAATTATTAGTAATTTTATTTTGCGATCATTTTGGTTTGGAGGTAGAAGAAAATCTGATGATCGTGGAGGTTTAATTTTCTTATTGATTATCGTTGGAATTATCTTAGCTATTGTTTCTCCTATTGTTGTGCGTCTTGTGCAATTTGCTATATCACGAAAGCGTGAATTTTTAGCTGATGCTTCTGGGGTAAGTATTACTCGTTACCCTGAAGGACTTGCCTCTGCTCTTGAAAGAATAGGTATGATAAATCAGGGAAAAATAAAGGTTAGTGAAGCTGTGAGTCACCTATTTTTTGTGGATCCTAAAAAAAGTTCGTTAGATAGTATTTTCGCTACTCATCCTTCCATAGAAGAAAGAGTAAAACGTCTAAGAGCAATGTAACTTTTGAAATTATTAACCGATTTATTATTTAATTAAAAAAAGGGAGAAGTTGGGTTTATGTGTTTCTTAGTTTATTTTTTGCGCATCATCATAATCAGGATAACGCCAATTATTATAACTGCTGCGAGGATTGCTATTCCTAAGCCCATTATGTATGTGTCGGTTGGTGGTGCGGGTGTTGTATCAGGTGGAGGTGTGGCTGCTGGAGCTTCTTCAACATAGATTGATGTTTCTGCATAAGAGCTTCCATAAGAATTTGAGCCTGCAAAAGTTGCGATTATTGTATAATGTCCTGGAATATCTGGTTCCCAAACAAGACTGTAAACGCCGCTCATGTCAGAAGTTGCCGTGCCAATGTTTCTAAAGTTGCCATTTGCATCAATAATATCAAGAGATATTTCAACACCTTTTGCATCAGTCGGAATTGGTTTTTGCATGTGCAAATATTCCATCCAAGCTGACATATCCTCATCAGAAATAGCGGGTGTTCCTGGTTGTCCAGGTGATTCATCAGTTACAGTTCCTTCGATTACAACTTTTTGTCCTTGAATAATCTCAACCTTTGGAGCTGAGATAGTTGTCTTGCTTAGACCTTTACCAAAAGTATACACCTGTCCATCTAAGGAATTTAGTGCAGTATAAATTCCATCTGCGATGGCTCCATGGCGTATCCAACCAGATATACTCCAAACTAGTTCTCCAGTTTCAGCATCAACTACCCAAAGTTTGCCTCCTCTCCAGGGAACGGAATCAGGTGAGTGATCATCATTAGTTAAGTAGATTTTGCCGTCTGCAATATTAAATCCAGCATAACTTGGCAAAGCATTATAAGCTGTTTCAAATCCAGCACTTCCAAAGAAGTATTCCCAAGCAAGAGATCCGTCAGTAAGATCCCATGCTCTCAAATATCCGTCGTATCCTTGGGTGAAAAGTTTACCGTAGGCTATGTGGTGCATGTAGGTGTAATATGCCCAGCCATCATCTGTTATTGCACCTGTTTCCCAAATCTGGTTTCCAGTTTTTATATCATATCCAAAGATTTTCAATATTGGACTTTCGAATCTGGTGTAAACTCCGTCACCTGTATTTTGACTGTAGAAAACTCTGCCTTGTATGTTACTTCTAGTCTTGGCCCAGATCTGGTTTCCAGTGTATAGGTCGTAAGCGAACTCCATTATGGTTGATGGAAATTCAGAATAGTAACTCCAATTCGTAACGCTCTCCCAACTTGCAAGAAGAATTTCATCCTCTTCGCTAAGCATATTTAGTAAAGTTCCTTCTGGAACATCAGGTATTGAAACGTTATATTGGATGCCCATTAAGCCGTTTGCTATTGCCCCAGGACGAAGATTATATCTCTCATAAGCATAAACGTCAACAAAGAAGCCTTGCATACATTTAGTTGAATTCCACATAAAGAGTCTATCATTTACAGCATCAATTTCCCAGAATAGAATTTCGCCATTTTCTCCAAAAATCATTACTTCTGAACGTGTATTCCACGGTCTTGGAACATTATTAATTGACATAAGATATTCTCCTGTAAACGCATCGTACATGTTCCAGTTTTCCATACCATTGCCTGCATCGACAAATTCCCATAAATGAGCAATTAGCCCATGTTCATTGGGATTTTCTATTTGATATAATTGTGCAAACATTATGTTAACGTCTTCAAGGTACCAGATTTCCTCGCCAGTGTAAAGGTCCAAGCAACGAGTTCCAAATGGTGGTGAACCGAAGGGATCTATGCTTCCACCCCACATATCATTATATGATGTTGGTGGGTGGTCTGTGTAAATGATTCTGCCGTTAAGTATTAGTGGATTGTAGAATTGTTCGTAGGACAAGCCCATGTAATAGACTTTATCGCCTGATGGTCCTCCGCCTATTCCTCCGAAAATGATTGGTTTGTTCCAAAGTACATGAGCGCTGTTGGGTGCTGAGGTGTAGGGAGCAAAAGCTGTATCTCCACTAAAGAATCTGCTTGGACGATCATATCGTCTCATAAGCCAATTATCTGCAATTGTATACCAACCCTTGTTTTCGCCATATACAGGGCGTTGCCAGGGGTCTGTTGGTAGTGGAACATCTGGATAGTCTTCTACAGGATCTTCTTGTACTGTTATCGTTTCAACAGCACTTACGCTGGGTTTGAAATAGTAGTCATAGTCTGTTGTGTTTACCCATTGTCCTGGAAAACTTGTTTGAAAACTGTAATCTCCAGTCATTGTTGGTGTGTAGATCATAAAGGCTCCTGACATTGACCAAGTCTCATAAGGTCCTTTAGTTTCTGTGGTTCCATCAGGTTTTGTAACTGTAATCATAAATCCTGTGAAACGATCTCCTTCATATAAACCAGTGCGTGTTGGTGAAACTTTATCGAGTTGAAAAGTAACATAAACTTGTTGATTAACTCCAACTGGATCTGGACTAGCCATAGTGAAAAGATATGTATCAACATTAATGATAGCACCTTGTACTGGTGAAATTACCAAAAGCAAGCTAATAGTCATCAAAATAGTCAAAGTAACAGTTGTTATAATCGTTGAATTTTTTTTACTCAAATCATCTATTTTCTCCTAAAATTTTGTATTCCATTATTGATTGATTTTTAATATAAGATTTTGCTAATTCAAAAAAATGGGGGGAGTTAGATTTGTTTTCTATGTAATTTTTGGGTTATTTTTTGCGCATCATTATAATCAGGACAACGCCGATTATGATAACTGCTGCAAGTATTGCTATGCCAAAGCCCATAACATATGTGTCAGTTGGTGGTGCAGGTGTTGCATCTGGTGGGGGTGTTGGTTCTGCCCCTTCTACGACGCCCAAGTATGTCTGAGCCCAGGAACTGCCATAGCTCTCAGAGCCAGCAAAAGTAGCTATCAAAGTGTATTGACCTGGAATATCTGGTTCCCACATAAAACCAAACGTACCGCTCATATCTGTTGTAGCAGTTCCAATATTGCGGTAGTTTCCGTTTGAGTCAATTACGTCTAAGGACACATCGACTCCTTTAGCGTCAGCAGGTATAAGCTTTTGCAAATACAGGTATTCCATCCATTCGCCCATATTCTCATCAGAAATAGCAGGAGTGTCCTTTGATCCGGGGGACTGATCGGTTACAGTGCCTTTTATCATTACACTTTCTCCCAGAGTAACAGCTACATCTGGTGAAGTAACTGTTGTTTTGCTGGGTCCTTTGCCAAAAGCGTAGATATATCCGTCATGTGAGTTTGCTGCTGTAAGGATACCGTCTGAAATAGCAGGGATACGGAACATTCCGGAAATTCCCCAGATGTCCTCTCCTGTTTCAGTATCTATTGCTCGCAGTTTGCCACCTCTCCACATGACTGCATCTGGAGAGTGTTCATCATTAGCAATGAAATATTTATGATCAGCAACTGTTGGACCTGCATAAGCTGGCCAACTGCCATATGCGGTCTCAAAACCTGAGTTTCCAGCATAGTTTTCCCAAAGAAGGGATCCATCCTCTAGGCTGTAGGCTCTTACATATCCGTCATAGGCTGTAACATAGAGTTTGTTGTAAGCAATCTCAAAGTTTCTGCACCAGAATGCGAAGCCTCCTGGTAAAGGTGGTGTTTGCCAAAGTTCTTCTCCTGTTTGAGCTGAGTATCCATGGAACTGCATCTCAGCTTGGTCTAGTCGGACCCAAACACCGTCTCTTATAGCATCTTGATCTCTTAAGATATATCCGTGTTGACCCATTATGTTTCTTCGTTCCTGTGTCCAAAGTAGTCTTCCATCTTCTAAGGAGTATCCTGCATCTCGAAAGACAAATGGGTATTCGGAGTCATCTTCAGAGCTAACAACTAGTAATCCAGCCTCTAAGTTGAGCAGTTGTATGCCTCCTGGTTCTGTTGCTGGTACTGTCCACTCAATTCCTTTTGATCCATCAATTATTGATCCTTTGGCTGGATTGTAGATCCCGCCTGGTTCAATTCCTTGCCATGGAAATGCTTCAAAGATGGCTTTACTTGAGTTCCATTTGGTTAGTGTGGTTCCAGTTTTTTGCCAACTGAGTATTTCACCATTAGGACCGTTTTTCAAAGTTCCTCTACTTGCATTGGTTATTGTGAATTGGTAGTTGCCTGTGAATGCATCGTATATTGTGTATGTTGTGTTACTAGAACCGCCAGATTGAGCCCATAAATGTGCAATTCCACCGTGCTCGTTCGGATTATCTATCATGAATATTTGAGCAAATGATATAGCGACACCATCCAAATACCATATTTCTTCTCCGGTGTACAAATCTAAACAGCGAGTACCATCAACTGTGCTTACTTCAGGGCTGTGTTCTTGGTAAATTATTCTTCCAGCTACTATAAGGGGTGTGTAGGGTTGTTCGTATGCTAGTCCTGTGTAGAATGATTTATCTCCGAATTGGCCTCCAACGATACCTCCATACCATAATGGTCTTCTCCAAAGTATGTGTGCACTGTTGGGGGCTGCGGTATTAGGAGCGAAGACGGTATTAGAGTGTGGACCACGACTTTGATATGCGTAACCTTGCATTAACCAGCTGTCAGCAGCCTCATACCATCCTTTGTTCTCTGAATTTATTGGACGTTGCCAGTATTCAGTTATAGGCATGACATCATCGGGGTAAGCTGGAATTGGATCTTCTTGAACCTCAAGTTCCATTTCAGCGCTTGTGCTAGGTTTGAACCAATAATTAGTGAATCTTTCATACCCTGATTGTGTTGTAGTGTTTATCCATTGTCCTGGAAAGCTCATCTGGATTTTGTATGTTCCAACTTGGTTGGGCGTGTAATAGAAGAATGCTCCTGAAATTGCCCATGCTCTATAGGGTCCTTTGGTTTCTGTGGTTCCATCTGGCTTTGTTATAGTAGCGGTGAGTCCTTCAAAGTGATCTCCCCCTTCTATACCTACTGCTGTGGGTGAGACCTTATCGATTTGAAGAGTTACCTGGACTTGTTGGCCCACGCCAACAGGGTTTGGTGCTACCATAACAAAAGAATAGGTGTTAATTTCAACAGTTGGATTGGCTGGATCAGCATTTGCAAATGTTATGCTTGCAACTACTGTTGTAAAAGCTAGTATTGTAATCAACAAAGCTGTCGTTTTCAGTTTTTTCTTTTCCACTTCTTTTTCTCCTCTTATTTTATTCGCTTCTTATAACAGGGTTATTGAAAGTATTTATTTCTTTTTGAAATTACGATTTCTTCACATAACTAATAAACACAAGAAAATTGTTAAATTGTAATTCAATATGTGCTAACTATTAAACTCAAAATACAGATTTATGGATTCCATCTTTTCTTGAATATTTTATTGCTATTAAAATTTTTTAATTTTTGCTACCCAGCTCAATTTTATTATTTTTACAACATTTGTGAATCGATTAAACTTTTTGTTGAAATAAATTGTAGGTACTGGATTAACAATTATCTCTGATTTTAGGTACGGTTTTGTTTTTGCAAAAATTCCCTAAAGCCTCGCATAACATCATTAAAGGCTGGTGGATGGATTAAAAAGACTTGAATATCCGAAGATAGAATAGGTTGAATCTGCAAACGATTTTCATCAGTCATAAACAGCAAACCACAATCATTCTTCTTTAGAGATTTATCAATTCTCTTGGCAATTTCCTTATTTCTCCTATTTCTTGCATCCTGATAAAACTCTAGAATTTTAGTGAAAACCCTTTGACTCCTACGAATCAAAGACAAACAAAGGGACCAGTCCAAGAATTCATTCAAAATTTCCTCATCTTCAACTACAACCAGTTTTGCTCCATTTTCAATCTTTTCCTTTGCAAGAATGTAACATTCCTCACTAAGCTGCTTTACCATATCCAACCCCTCTTCACCATCTTTGATAACAGTTTCAACAAAAACATGAGAAACTTGACCTATTCTCTTAAGCTCCTCAATTTTGGAAGCAACCTGAACCCAAAATTCATCAAAATTCTTTTTCAACCCCTCAGTAATATCTTTTTGGTTGAACTGAGGAATTAAAGGTACGCAAAACAATCTTCGAGAATTCCCAAAATCCGAAACCTTAGGTTTTTCAATCTTTCCCAACTTTGCCAATGCAAATCATCCTCAAAATTAGTACTAACTAAAACTTCGGAAGATTACATACCAGTAAATACCTTGTCAATCTTTATTGAAATCCGATCCCCTACTTTAAATCCACTTTTTTCATACTCATCCAAAGTAATTTTCACAATTGTAGCAAAACTATCCATCACCTGTTTAGAAATCACATTTCCAAAATTCTTCATCATATCATTAATTGAAGTGAAAGCAACCATAGAGGGATTGTTAATTTTTCTTTGTGGTCCTCTAACATCTGAAGGATCCTTTAAAGTGATTAATATAAACGGAGAACCATCAGAAGCAGCACTAATTTCAGTAATTACATATTCCTTTATCAAACTCATTTTTAAAACATCAGAAAATATCAACGCAGTCTCATTTTTATTTTTTCGGTTATCAAAACTATTTTTCCTTCAAAAAATAAGGTGTGTAACACATTATCTGCTCTTTAGTATGATTTCAAATCAATACTTAAAAAAATGAGGACCTGATATGATCATAATTTTATGGCAATAAAAAAAGATTGAATTAAAAAAATTTTTTGAAAAACAATTAATAAAAATCTAGTTGGTTTTAAATTTTTCTTCCTCTGAATTAATCTGTTGCTCAAAATCTTTTGAGCACTTTCAAGTATTGTAATGTTATCCAGTATTTTATATCCTTATATTTTGCTCCAGCCATAACCCTAACTTTGTATATTCCATTTTCTTGCTTATGCGTCTTAAACCATTGTTTTATTTCATCGATTTTCGGATGCTCTTTTATTCCAAGCATTGTCAGGGTATCTATGGTTGATAGTATGTCTGTCCAGTGATAGGGATATGTGAATTTTGTCCAGTACTCAACATCTGCCCTATCTGAATATTTATCTCTTGTAAAAACTCTATTTGCCAATAGCATTCCTATATCCTTAACCTTACTTCTATAAGAAGGCATTATTGAGAATGGTCTTAGTACTATTCCTGTTATTAAATGTGAGAAAGGCTTGCTTTTATCTGGTTCAATTGTTTCCTTATTGTTCAGAGCTTCTAATTTTTTATTTCTGGTTCTTAGAGCAATAGCCCATCCTCCATCATCTTGTCTTATTTTTAGCAACCAGCTAAGTGATTTATTGATCCTTGTACCTTCATATCCTGCTTTTATTAAAAATTCAGTAATGCTAGCACTATAATTGGGACTGTATTGGTTGCCATACATTCCCCTGAACTCTCCCTGTTTTGTCTGAAATGAAAATAAATACTTAGCAGCTTTGCGGATTGCTCCATGTTTTTTATTTAATCCATAAAATTCTACTAGTTCGGCTAATCTCTTGTATGTTTGATATTGATTGTAATTTGTAGGTGAACGAAGCATTGCTTTCTTGTTGGGGTAGATCCATGAGCCATTTGCCCGTTGTTGTGTTAATATTTTCTTTACTTGTGGCAGATTCCATAATTGCTCAAGGTTCACTTCTTCTCCCAGCAAGTCCCTTTTTGTGAATGCTACTATTGCATTATTGTCCAAGTCTAGCAACGTCTTGATTGCTTCTTTCATTTTTATTCATTTCTATGCTTCTTTTTATAACCTTGTTGATTTATTGTTCCGATTTTTTCAAATTTGCTTAATTTTCTAAATTAGAAAAAAACTTGGGATTACAATTTATTCTTTTGTATTCAGTAAACACGATTCAATCAATTGAAATAATACAAGTTTAATTTTTCTTATAAGCCTAAAGCACCAAAAAGAAAGGCTAAACCAAAATAGATTAGAACTGCACCAAAAACTCCGATCAACACACGATACCACCTAAATTCTAGAATCTTGGCACTTTTCTTTGCTAAACCAGCAATTAAAGTAAGCCACACATAATCCACCCAAACATGACATATGTACATAAAAATAACACCAAGAAAACCAGCAAACTCCAAAGACAAAAAGATCAAGTTTGCACCAACTGTCAACCACCAAATAATAAAATAAGGATTCAACCCAGTCAATGCCAAGCCTATCACAAAAAGACCTCGGGTACTCAATTGCCCCGGTTGCGACTCTTTAGTTTGGTTTAATGAACTTCGAATTTGCATAAAGCCAAAAACCATAAGCACAATACCTCCCGCAACACCAAAAAATAACCTAACTGTAGGTTGATTTATTACACTTAACAGTCCAAATGCCAACAGCATCACTAGAGAAAACTCGATTAGAGTATGGGCTAATGAGAAGGTTATTCCTGTTTTTGTTCCGGACCTAGCTCCATGTGTTATTGTTACAAAAAAAAGTGGGCCTGGTGCTAAAGCACCCGAAGCAGTTAGAATAATTACTGTGATAGCAAAATTTAACGGGTCCATAGATGTATATGGTTTGGAGTGGATAATGAATATTCTGTAAACTATTTTTAGGTTTCAGGAAAAAATTGAATTAAGATTCAAATTTCTCTCTAAAATAGAATAAATAAGTTATTCGACAATACTATTTATCCGGATCTTTGAGAAAATAAAAGTCATTAAGATTTTTCACTTTTAAAACTTGATTTTTAAAAAGGATAGGTTCATTAAAAAATTAATTTTTTTTATAAAATTTGGTTTAGTTTATTCTATTTTAGGTAACCATTTAGAAACTTTTTTCTGGTAGAGCCTGTATTCTTCTCCAAGTATCTCAATTAGTTTTTTTTCTTCATAGGTTGCTATTTTATCATAAATAAAATAAAAGAGAATCCATATTCCAGTTGCAATCAAAGAAAGACTTAGGAAAAGAAAGGAGAGACAAAATAGTAGTATTCCAAGATACATTGGATGTCTTACCCATGAATATACTCCATTGTCCACAATCTGAGGAGGATCATGAACTTGATTTAAAACTGCTTTGTGAGATTTTGATATGAGATAATAGCTAAAGAACAAAAATATTATTGTTACTGCAAGGAGAGCTGGAACAGTTATGACGTCTAAAATGACTGTAGAGTATCCGAAAATAAAATGGCTCAAAGAATCAGCAATCCAAGCGATAAAAAACAGGGTTATCATTATTAGTTGAATTTTGTCACAAAGTGGGTGTTCAGGTGCTAAACCATATTTTATTTTACAAAGCCTCCTTTAAGTTATATTTTTTTTATTTTAATAGTTATTGTATTATTTTTTTGATCAAGTTTATGATTTTTAACATCTATTTTGTTAACTATTAGACTTTGGATTAATCTTCGAGCAAGATTTTTGGAATATATGCACATCTAGGATCTGAACCAAAAACATCTCCAGTATAAAATTCAGCTGCTGTCCGGCAACCTCCACAAATATTCTTATATTCGCATAAGCCGCACTTTCCTCTTAGGTTTGTTTTATCTCTAACCGCAGTAAAAAAGGAAGAATTTTGCAAATCATCCCAGATGCTGGTAATCGACTTCTGTTTTATGTTTCCAAACCTGTGAATATCATTGTAGCTGCAAGGTATTGCATCCCCATTTTCTGCAATACTCATAAATTTGCCAAAAAAACAGCGCCCCAAAAAGAAATTATTATACCAATTATCAAAATCCGACATTCCTCTTTGTTTTGCTATTCTGGCATAGAAGGGACAGTAGACATTGATTTTTGGTTTATCTTTATAGATTAAGCTTAAATCATAGAGTTTATTTAGCGCCCATTCATAACGGGTAGGATCAGGGTCCGCTTTTAGTTTTTCTATATTTTTGCTATAAGGTATGAATCCATGATAAATCACCCATCTTGCACCATACTCTTTGGCTAAATCAAGAACATTGGTAAAATCCCTTACTGTAAGATTACTGTGATTCTTATCAATATTTGCAAATGTGTAAACAAGACAATTCAATAACCCTGATTTTGACAATTTTTCAATTGCAGTTATTGAGCTTGCGTAGGCTCCTTTTCCACGAATTATATCATTGGTTTTTTGAGCTCCATCAATACTAATTGAAACCCAAACCTCATTTCTAATTATTTCTTCATAGTTTTTCCCATTAAAAAGATGACCATCAGTGATAATGCTAGCCTTTAAACCAACTTTTTTTATATAAGATGTTATTTTAAAAAGATCTTCTCTCAAGAGGGCTTCTCCACCAGTTATTCCTACCCAACTCGCGCCAAAATCCTGTATTTGATCAATCAATTGAACAGCTTCATTTGTTTTTAGTTCATTTTTGGCAACAGGCATGCAAGCAGAAGCACAATGTAGGCAATTACTATTACAGGAAAAAGTACATCTCCAAGGCAGAATAAATAATGGTCCTTTTTTCATTTCTAATCATCAACTATTGGACAAATCTCACAAAAAATAACTATATAACAATTAATCTATTTTAAACAAAATCTAATCATAATACCAAAGAAAATAGAGATGCTTTGCCTATTGAAAAATAAAAATAATTTTAATCGTTTTTTCAATTTATGATTAAACAAAAAAATTAAAGAAAAAGGGAATAAATTGCTTAAAAGCAATTATACGGTTTTGGTCATCTTCTTTGTTAACACGAAAGCTATTGGAATAAGCATTATCGCCAAGGCAATAGCAAAAGCCCAAGAAACATTAGCAACAACCTCTGTGACACCAGGATAAACCGCAAAAATAGCGCCGGTTCCAATAATTAGGAATATACTGTAAAGAACAAATTTTGCATAGCCAGCAACGCCTTTAAAGTTCTCATAACTGTCTGTAATTGCTTTAACTAAACCATCTGTCAAAGAGACACCTGCACCAATAATAACAAAACCCAAAATCAAAGGATAAATAATATCGCCAGAAAGCAACATCGTGTCAAGCGCTAATGTGATAATAAAAGCTATTAAGCCGATCATTAAAAGATTTTTTAATAATACTGGCATCTCAGGATTTGTCTTAGCAAACATTGGTTCCATCATTCTTCCAATTAAACTTGCTAGAAGATCAACAAGCACAGTTCCAAAAATAATTATCAGAACTCCGCCAATAAGCCTTGGAATATAAGCAGCTATAGCTGCTAAGAATTCGCCTATTGATCCCCCAATGTTTAGAACTCCAATAGCTGCGATTATGGCAATTACAATGATGAAGACTTTTATTGTTCCACCGATAAAGTCTGAAAAGTCAATGCCTGCTTTTTTGAAAGCACTGCCTGTTACGGTTTTGTCGAAAGCTTTTTCCATGCCTGTTTTTGAGATTAATTTGTTTACGGCTTTTCCGACTATTACTCCAACTCCATAGCCTATTAGAACTATAATTATGGCTGCAATTATTGATGGTATAGCTGCGATTATGGCTTCAAGCATATCAGTTAACATTTCAGTTAGCATTACACCTATCATATTCTTAACCTGATAGTATTTGAAAGTTAGACATTTATAAAATCTTTCATGTCGACTTTTGAATGATTTACTATTATTTCTTCTATATTGGTCAAGTACAAGAATGGAAAGAATTAGCCAGTCCAAGACTCAAATGATTATACTTAATAACGCCCATCTTGGTGAGATTAATTTTACTCCATAGCAACACACTCATAAACATACGTATCAAAAAATATTTTTGTTCTTAAATAGTCTATCCAATCTGTAAAATCGATGCAAATTGGGATAAATAAATGACATTGCCAATAATATTGATAATTACAGTTATATTATTACTTTGGAACCTTTTTGTCATTCATTATTTGGCAAAATGGGCATACAATTTTGTAAAAAAATATGAAAATATTCCAGCCGCATATGTTGGAAGAAAAATCATTCATATCTTTGGTGCAGGAATAACTGCAATTCTGATTCCAATCTTTTATAGTGGTTATTATGGTTTTGTAGTCTTTTCAGCTTTTGGTTTATCAGCATATTTGTTCTTTTGGAGAAATTATAAGCTGATGTACTGGTTTCAGGTTGAGGAAAACATGTATGAGGTTCATTTTGCTTTTGCTTATGGGGCGACTCTTCTAGTCGGAGTCTTGATACAAAATCTTTTGGTTGGTTTGATACCTCTACTTTTTATGTCATTTGGCGATTCCGTAACAGGTCTGGTTCGAGCATTTACTCAGAAGAAACATATCAAATCTTGGGACGGCTCTTTAGCTATGTTTCTTGTTTGTGCTATTATAGGTTGGATCTTTTTAGGTGTTTATGGAATATTTATTGCAGGGATTGTAACTATGGTGGAAAGAATTCCTAGAGTGGATGATAATATTACAGTACCTATAGTGACAGGTTTACTTGTTTACCTTTTTTTTCCTTTTTAAATAAGAAAATAGAATGATTTTTCAGATTATGGCTAAAATTTATTTTATTTCCGATAAAAAATTAAACAGACTATGTATTGGGCTTATTATTATTTTTGAATGAATTTTTTGTTGCATTCTTTCTTAGAATCTTAAAAGATACAAACTCGAAAAATATGTGGAAAACAGACCATATTATAATTTATTTAGCAAAAGTTTGAATTTTAAAAAGAATCGTTATTAAGCTCAAGAAAACTCTTAAATGAGACATAGAGGTAACTGAATCAAGATTTAGTTAATTGTAATACTTACTGGGTTGGAAAAAAAATGAGCAATCAAATCGATAGTAAGCTTGAAGTTTTGAAGTATGATGATAAAAATAAGGTTTTCACAGTCAAATCACCAAAAACAGGTAACGTATGCGAATTAGATGATACTTTTGCTGAGATGTTTCCATTATGGGTCGGAAGAATTTTAATTACTGCAGAAAATAAAAAATGGGCTTTAACCGCAGCAAATGTTGCAACAGGTTTTGCTACTAGTGTAATTATGGCTCCAGCTGAAGCCGCAATAGAAAGATTTGTTACTCCCGAACAAACTCCTGACAAACGAATCGGTGTTTTAATTCAAATTTATAACCGAGATCGTTTTGAATTAAAAAACCAGCTTATTCAAAGGATTGGTCAGTGCATAATGACTTGCCCTACTACTGCCGCATTTAACGGTTTAACCGAAACTAAAAGAAAATTAAAGATAGGCAGAAGTTTGAGATATTTTGGGGATGGATTTGAAAAGAAAGCAGTTGTTGCGGACAGAAAATGTTGGAAAATTCCAGTTATGGAAGGTAATTTCATAGTTGAAGACGGATTTGGTGCTCAACAAGGTGTTGCAGGAGGAAATATCCTAATCCTCTCAAAAAACCAAGAAACTGGTCTTAAAGCTGCTGAGCTTGCTGTAGATTCAATAAAAAATAGCGCAATAGACGCAATTATGCCTTTTCCGGGAGGAATATGTCGGTCAGGATCAAAAGCTGGAAGCCTAAAATATAAACTAAAAGCCTCAACATATCATACTTATTGTCCATCACTAAAAACAATAGTGGAGGATACTAATATTCCAGAAGAAGTAAACAGTGTATACGAAATAGTAATAAACGGTCTAACGCTTGATGCAGTGAAGAACTCTATGATTCAAGCCACACAAGCTGCAGCAAGCACACTTGGAGTTATTAAGATTTCAGCCGGGAATTACGGAGGAAAACTTGGTCCATTCAAAGCTTTTCTAAAAGAGGCAATAAATACACAATAACTTCTTTTTAGCCAAGCAACAACTTTTATCTAAATCGTTACAACGTTACTCCATAGACTATTGAAACAGTGAAAACTATTGAGTTCAAAGAAGAAAACATCCTTAGAATTATTCAGACTTAGAAAAACGCTCAACACCTTAGCTAGTAAAGAAGGACGAGCTACTGAACTAATAACGCTATATGTTCCTCCAGGAAAACAAATCAGCGATGCCATAACCATGCTTAGAAACGAGTATGGTACTGCATCCAATATCAAATCTACCAGTACACGAAAAAACGTTCAAGAAGCTATTGTAAAAGTACAGCAACGTCTCAAACTATTCAAAGCTCCTCCTAAAAATGGGCTAGTAATTTTTTGTGGAGCTATCCCGCAAAACGGCGCAGGGAGCGAAAGAATGGAAACTTATGTAGTGGTTCCACCTGAACCAATAAGTATTTACCTGTACCGCTGTGACTCTCGCTTTCATATTGAACACTTGACTGAGCAGTTAAGAGACAAAGAAACCTATGGTATACTTTTAATTGATGCCTCCCAAGCTACAATAGCTACTATTCAAGGAAAGAGACTAAAAATAGTAAGAGAGCTAACTTCTGGAGTTCCAGGAAAAACGCGTGCAGGAGGACAATCAGCTCGAAGATATGAAAGATTGAGAGACATGCGCCTCCAACAATATTTCACCCGGGTTGCTGAACATGCAAACGATATATTTCTGTCTATGGACGATCTAAAAGGTTTCATTTTAGCTGGACCAGGACCTACAAAATATGATTTTGACAAAGGTGAATACCTCAATTACATGCTCAAAAATAAGATAATCGATACTATAGATACAGCCTATGTGGAGGAACAAGGAGTAAAAGAAGTGGTTGAAAAAGCCCCCGAAATAATGAAGAAAGTTCGATATATCGAAGAAAAGCAAATAATGCAAAAATTCCTCTACGAAGTGGGTCACGATACTGGTAAAATAACCTATGGGGAGAAAGAGGTCAGAAAAGCTCTTGAAGCAGGAGCAGTGAAAACTTTACTATTATCTGAAGCACTGGATCCTTTGAGAATAACGATTAGTTGCAAAGCTTGTCTCTTCAAGGAGGATGTTACAATAAAAAAAGAAACTTTAGCTAGTTTAGAAGAAAATCTCAGCGCCAAACAATGCAATAACTGTAATGCACAATCTCTGATTATAGATAAAAATCAAGATTTAATAGATGATCTAGCAGAATTAGCTGAATCATCTAATACTGATGTGGAAATCATTTCCAGTGAAACCGAAGAAGGTCAAATGCTAAAAAAAGCCTTTGGAGGGATAGCTGCGATACTAAGATTTAAGATGGATGGTCTTTAACTTCACAAGCTTTAATTTTCTCTTTAAAAATACCCTGATCTAAATCTTTTATGAATACTATTTTTTTATTAGAGGTAAAACCAAAGATAATTTTTACTTTTCTTCTGAAAAGATGTGATAATACTTTTATCAAATCTTTGTTAGCTTTGCCCTTATATGCAGGTTTTTTACTGAAAAAGGTCACTTCGTTATTAATGATTGCGATTCTGCAGTTTTTAGACATAGGTTTAACAAGAATTTCAAATAATATTCCATCGCTTGTAGACGTTATGTTCAACTGCTTTCGCACTTAATATTATAGGTAGGTTTTTTATTTTCTAAGGCCCAACTAAACTTATTTCTTAAAGCCTTGGGATAAAACTTCTCTAAATCAAAATCAATAGATTGTGCCCATCTTTTATAGACTCTGGGATCTATGTAAGATTTTAACGATGTTCCCAAATTATATTCTTTTGTACGCTTTGTTAACTCGATATCCAAACGTTTCTTCTTTATTCTTTTTTCAATTGAATTTGTTTTTTTGCCTGTTGCTTTTTTTTCTTTTAATTTGGTTTTTAACTCTTTTAATTTAATTTCTTTTTTTAATAGCCTTTCATTAAATTTAGGCGATATTTTGCGTTTATGATTAGCTATCTGTGCTACCTTCAGGTTAGCTATCTTAGCATGAAACTTTTTAACATAAAATTCGTCATCTTTTGTGACTTTACTCTTTTTTAGAGTTTCATCTAGGGTTTTTGTGCATCTCCAGGTTCGAAAAACCTTTGCTGTTAATCCTGGCATTTTTTTAGAAAGAAATCTCGAAACCTTTTTTGAATCTATACCTTCAAATAAATATTCTTTGCATACTTCAGAATATTCTTTAATATTATTAATAACTGATTGAGGGGCATTAACTCTTTTTGTCCACTCCACTGAGTCCTTTCCTAAAAAGTCAAATTGTATAATATTCTCTTCGATTTTTATATGCTCTTTTCTTAATGTAATTGCACCAACTGTGTCCGCCTCTCCTGGATCTTTTTCGTCACCTACTCTCATATTTGGATTAAGAATTAACCAACACACTGTTGCAATTTTTCTTTTTACATCATTTTTTGAATTAAGATTTTTAATTATATATTTCTCAATGGACTTAATTCTTTTTCCTAATTTTTCAGCTTTTTCAAATTTTTCTTTTTCTCGATTTTGCTTAATAAAAGCTGAATCTGAAAACCAAACATACTTGATTTTACCTGTTAACTTATCTGTCCACTTAGCCACATACATTTTTTCAGGTTCCCAAACCACTTCCTTCCAATTCCCATCAGGTCGAGGGCTCTCAGGAGAAAGATTAAGAATAATATCCTCTTGCTTTGGTCCCTCTTTCCATTTACCTCTTCTTGGATGATTTCCCCTGCCAGCAAAAAGACAAGATGGCTCTGCTGTCCAATTAGCTATTTCCAGCTTTTTTCCATCAACAAATGCGTAAC
>JGI2160J19893_10000148_pt1 | contig 23141 bp, 21 predicted proteins | sample DeeMarSeWOR28_12_FD_19893 | JGI IMG/M metagenome (IMG submission 19893)
CAGCGCCAGCACCATGTTTGCCAGCGGCCCGGCCGCACTGATCCAGAGCATGTCTTTTTTGGGGTTGCGCAGGCGGTAGGGGTTGACCGGCACGGGTTTGGCCCACCCGAAGTGCACGATAAAAATCATAATCGTGCCCAACGGGTCCAGATGCCGCAGGGGATTCAGACTCAGACGGCCGTTTTGTTTGGCCGTGTCATCGCCGTAACGGTAGGCCGCATAGGCATGGGCATACTCGTGAAACGTCAACGCCAGTAAAATCGGCGGGGCAATCAGCAGCAGTGTCAGGTAGTTCATTGATATAGCGTCTCTCTGTTCTGTTAAAAATGCTTGCTCCGGTTTTACGTTGCAATAATCTTACATTTTTGAGGCAACTTCTAAACAAAGCAAATGTAAACATATTTCCGTTCGGGCGCAAGCTTTGATGTGAGGGTAAGGCGCAATCGGGAAAGGACAACCACCCATTTGAATTCGAAGTTAAAATTTTTGACTGTGGCGGCGGCAGTCCTCATCTGGGGCTGTATGCAGGCCACCGACATCCGCACACCTGCAAAAATCGGCGCAAAAGAAAGGATGCGCGTGATCAGCGGCGAACAGGCGGCGGCCATTGTCAATAAATTACACCGCGGCGAGGTTGCCGGTGATGACAATGTCATTGCCGAATACGGCAGCGATAAAAAGGATCAGTTGTACATAACGTATTACCGGGATCCGCAGGCAGCCCAGAAGGCGTTTGTTGCGATGATTGAAAAAATGCGGGCCGCCAAAAACAGCCCCTTTTTCCATTTGATGCCGCTGCAAAAATATCGCAATCAAGTCTATATTACCCTGGGAATGGGCGTTGCGCACTACATCTATGTCTCCGGTAATTTTTTGCTGTGGCTGCAGACCGCCCAATCTTTCGGCGATCTGCTGCCGCCGCGCCTGCTGGAACTCTACCCTGTGTAGAAGTGGTTTCAAAACCCCATCTGAGGCCCAATGGCTGCGTTGCCCCGAAAAGCGGGATTCGCATCGATTCTATTACACTAAGGTGCATCACAGACCTCCGATAAATGCTCACATACGATACGTATGCTGCGCTTTCTCGCTCGGCCTGCGCCTTGCCCTTGAACCTGATCTGAGGTTTTGAAACCACTTCAAGTTAATTTAACCGGATGCAGAGGCGCAGGTCGCCCAAAAACCGATACGTGATTGCATAAGAAGTGCCTTACAATCGCTGAATCAAATAAAGATAGGCGGGCAGGCGGCTTTGGGTTTTGATCTGAGCAAATCGGCGCAGCAGGGCCTGCCGGTTGAGGCTGGTATTTAAAGGCGACAGATAAATGGCGCCCTTGCTGTAATATCGATCCAGGCCGCCGCGGATCAAATCGAGAAGCGCGTCATAATGCCCGGGCGGAAGCCGGTCTCCCAGCAGAAAATTGGCCGTGATTTCGATGTTCAGGTGGCGACGATTGATGTCCAGCATCCTCCGGAAGGCATCGATGATTTTATTGGCCTCTAACGGTTTGTTGATCTGTGAAAGGGTTGCGGCATCGGCAGACTCAAGCCCGATATTGATATAGCTGTAAAATGGGAGCCGGTTGAGGGCCTCAAACAGCCCATCGGCGGCAGCGAGCAGCGAATCGGCACTGCCGAATAAAAAAAGTGCCGGGTTTCTGATGAGTGACCGTTCAAAATCAAATGCCTCATGGGCCTCGGCGGCGGCCAGGCCGATCGATTCCCATCCGGCGGCCAGGGCATCGTGATTGCCCAAAAACAGGGCATTGTAGTTTCTCAAATTGGGACCATACAGGGTCTTTAATTGCCGAATCTGCCGGCGAATATTCGCCTTAGACCGTCGCTGAAAGCTGCGCCGTGATTTTACGCAACAAAAGTCGCAGTGGTACAGGCAGCCGTCGGCAACCATAAGCGGAATGACTTCGTAATCCACATGACGGGCGTCCGGTGGCAGGACCGATACCGGCCCTCCGATAGTTTGGTGCAGCTTTTCGGTTTTGAGGCGCAACGTGCTTGCATTGTGGCGCAAAATACGACCCAGAAAATCCTTGATCCTGGGAGGGGTGCCGTTGGAAAGCACCGGGCGCAACTCCGCCTCCAGCCGGAATCCGGCCGCCAGTGCTTTCTGGATCGTGAAATCTTCAAAGGGGTTGTAATGCCAGAGCGAGTTGCTGGGATAGGAAAGACAGGGCAGGTAATATTCGCCTAAAAAAGAAAAGAGCCGGTGATATCTTCCCACCGAATAAAAGACCCAGTCATTGGCATCGGTTCGTTTCAGCCATTCGGCCGGATGGGGCCAATTTGAATTCAGGCCGCGAATGGTCTTGATTTCACCGTTTAAATTATACTCAAACAGATACTCTGTTGTTTTAATCTCACCGTATCTTCCATAGCGGACTGGATAACTGGCTTTGGTGAACCGGTCGGCCCCCTGCCGGTCAATGCTGATTTCAATATCATTTAAGCGGTAGGAATCCACTTCTAATTAATCGTCGCCGTTTAATCATCGAATCCGGGTCGCATAAAATGGCGGGCATCCGGGAACACCTTCTCCGCCCTCCGGCGCAGGCCCTCAAGATGCTTGATGATTGCAAGAATTTGATCCCGGTGAGATGGAAAGTGTTCAGCCATCGCCCCCCAGGCGGCCATGGAACGGTCGATGGCGATCAGCGCCACTTTGGCAGAACCATCTGAATCTTTTGGAAAATCTTCCAGTATTTCCGGCGGGTTTCCCAGCGCGCCGCGAACCGCCCGCATCAACTTGACGTAAATAAAATGGTGGTACCAGCAAATGATCTCTACCAGTTCATCACGGGTGACCGGCCCGTTCAGCCGATCGATTTTTTGCATTTCGGCAACATTTTTTTCTTGCGCAGGATCAACGACACGCAATGAGGGGATATATTCCGATTCAAAAAAGTCATCCACCATTTGGTAGTATTTTTTGGCAGCCCGGCAGCATTCATGGTTTTTTACAATTTTATCTTTGACCGCTTCGTCCCGGGCTTCTTCCTCAAAATCGATTGAAGCAAGGTCGATCCCCAGTTCTTCAGCGGATTCTTCGATCATTTCCCGCGTCACTTTAAAAATTTCAGAAAGGCTTTGCCAAAACTTTTTATTGTTTATATCACTGGCTGCAGGATCGTCGGAATACTCCCGGGTCATTGCGAAATTCATGCAGCGCGCGGTCAGCGGGCAGCGCTCACACCACCGGTCACAATAGTTATAGATCCCGGAGATAAAATTCTTGTTCTTTGCCAGTTTCTTGATGTCTTCTTTGTTCATTGGTAATCGTAACCTTTAGAAGTGGTTTTAATTTGACATTTCAAATCAAAATCGTCAATTAGAAATCCTAAAATCGATCGGCAAAGAGCCGGGCAGAATCATCAAAGAAAAATCAGTTCCACAAACAAATTTAAAAGCGCGCGTGATGGACACCATTCAAAACATTCTGGTTGCGGTGGATTTCACAGCAGCCGCGCTGGTTGCCGCCCGATATGCGGCATCGTTGGCTCAAACCCATCAGGCCCGGCTCTATGTGCTCCACGTCAAAGAACCTTTCCCGGTTCACGGACGGGTTGCGGCCGGATACTTAGAAGACGTCCAGAAACACCGGACCAAAAAAGAACAGGCCGAGATTGCCGAAGTGATTCCCGCGGAATTGAAAAATTCAATCGCGGTTGAAGAAATTCAGGTGACCGGGACCCCGATTTATCGCGTGATTGTGGAAAAGGCCAGGCAGCTAAAGGTGGATGTGATCGTCATGGCTTTGCCGGATCGCCGGGGATGGGCGCGCTTTTTTAAAAAAAACATATGCGTACAGGTCATGCGCCACGCTTCCTGTTCGGTGTTTCTCGTTAAAGGCCTTCACAAACGGGCAACGCCTGCAGTCAAATAACGCATTTGTTTGCGCAAAACTGGCTGCCGCCAAGACTCAAAACCATATGAACATTTCGGTATCCATCGGATAAAATAAGAAATAGGATCTGATGCGCCTTTCTTTGATCGCCATGTCCGGATCGGGAAAATCTTACTGGGCCAATCATCTGGCTGACTGCGGGTTCATGCGGTTAAGCTGTGATGAAATGATTGCATCAAGGTTGAAGCCGGAATTAGAAGGGCCCGACGGCACGGTGCTAAAAATGGGGAATTGGATGGGCTTTCCCTACCAGTCCGGTTATCCTGCACGCGAATCCAAATATTTGAATTATGAAAAGCAGGTGCTCAAGGAAATTTTTGATTTCATCGAGCGCATCCCTGTCGGGGCTGAGAAGGATATCGTCATCGACACCACCGGCAGTGTCATCTACACCGGCAAACACCTTTTAAAAACGCTGCGCAAATATACAACGGTCGTCCATCTGGCCACACCCCCTGAAATTCAGCAACAAATGTTTCACGCCTATCTGGAAAACCCCCGGCCGGTTCTGTGGCGCGGCAAATTTGTTAAAATGCCAGAAGAGAAAAACGATGAAGCCCTTGCGCGATGCTATCCGANGCTATTGTCTTATCGCGAAAACCTTTATCAACAATTGGCTCACCTGACAATCGATTATTACAAATACAGAAAACGCGGTTTTACGGTCACAGATTTTTTAGGCGAAATCGGCTGCGGAAAATAAGGCCGGAAATTTTTCTGCGGAAACAAATCAGGCTTGACCTGCAGATTTGTTCGTTTTCAGCCGGACATCAATTGGATTAACGTGATTTCTGAAGGAGAGCCCACGCGCACCGGAGGCCCCCAGTAGCCGGTGCCGCGGCTGACATAGATCTGAGTGTTTTGATGGGTGTGCAGCCCGGATACATACGGCTGGGTAAACCCCACAAAAAGGTTCCACGGGAAAAATTGGCCGCCGTGGGTGTGGCCCGAAATCTGCAAGTCATATCCGGCCGTGGCGGCATCAAAAATGGTTTTGGGCTGGTGGGCGAGAAGAATTTTAATATCTGCCGGCGCGGCGCCATTTATGGCCCTCTGCGGATCCGAGCGGTGGCTCGCAAAAAAATCGCCGCCGCGATAGTCGGTCACGCCGGCCAGCAGCAGTCTGGCCGGGCCGCGGGCGATAAACACGTGCTCATTCATCAGCACGGTAAAGCCCAGGCGCCTGACTTCCTCGATCCATTCGACCACACCGGAATAGTATTCATGATTGCCGGTGACAAAGAAATTCCCCGAAACCGAGCGAATCTGCTTCAAAGGCGCCACGTCATATCCAAGCTGGGCCACCGAGCCGTCCACCAGATCGCCGGTCAGGGCAACGATATCGGCATCAAGGGTGTTCACCACCGCCACGATTTCTTCCACCGCCTCGCGACGGAAGGTGGGGTTGACGTGAATATCGGTAATCTGGACAATACTGAACCCTTCCAGTTCCCGCGGCAACCGCTCGATTTTTATCGGCACACGTTTCACCTGGGGTGTCTGTCTGGCTTCGGCAATACCGTATCCGGTGGAAAGGGCTGCGGCGGCCACAATCCCGTAATTCATAGAATGAACGAGGAAGCCCCTGCGCGAAGGGTTTTCGATTTGCCGGGACCCGTCCGGTTTTGAGTCCGGTTTCGATACCCGCGTTTTGAGCATCCTAAAACCGGCAAGCGGCGCCCACACCAGGTCTCGCATTACCAGATAGGAAAATACAAAGCTGAGAAAGCCTACACCCAGGTATCCGGCCCAGGTGAGCAGATGCAGACCCGCATTGTCGAATCCGGACCGGCGCAGCAAGATCGATAAAACCGGCAAAAAAATCGTTCCAACGATTCCCAGCGCAATGATCACCTTCCAGCGACGCCTGAAAGCGGCCCTGTTAAAAAGCCGCCAGGTGATGTAGCTTGCCAGCAGCCCGGCAACGGCAAAAAATATGATAAAAAACAATATCATGCCCATCCTAACAACATTGATTGTTCGGCGCCCCTCATTTTGCCTGAACCCTGCATGAAATTAATGGGCATAGCAGCGTGCGCCTCTCCAGGCAAAATTCAGGTCATCCTTATCAACTACACAGGCCTAACCCTAAGCATTAAATTTACAAACGCCAATAGGCGCCGGCGCTTTTCAGCTTTTTAAATTGGCTTCTATTTTATCATGTATTATGTTGGTTGATAAACCGACTTTCAGCGGGCTGGANGGTTAAGTGCCGGTCATGAAGCGCAGCCAACGTTATTGAGGGGACCAAGATCGGAGCAAATGATCTCTGGGGGAGCAAAATGAAAACAAAACCGGTGTTGCTTTGGACGCTAATACCGTCGCTTTTTGTAATTTTGGCGGGACTCGCCTTCCTGCCTGCAGTGCTTTCCAGTGACCTGTTGAAACCCCGCATCCTGGAAAAAATCAACCGGCATTTGCCGGGGCGGCTGCAGGTCGCTGAATGGACGTTTAATTGGTTCGGCGGGATTGAAGTCAAAGGTATCATCTACGACCACCGACAGGAAGGCCTTTTGTTTAAAGTCGCCGGACTTAAAGGATATCGCGGACTGGTTCAATTGCTGGCCGATGCCGGCAATCTGGGTGGTGTCGAAGTCGTCCAACCACAGGTGGTCTATTATCTTACAGAGGTGCCGCAACCGCAATCAGCGGAAAAAACAGAGCCCCGACCCACTGCCAGGCTGCCGGTTTTTTCGGGTATACTTAAAATTACGGATGGATCTATCCGTACGATAACTCCGGCGGGCAGAGAAAAAGAGGTGGTCAAAGACCTGGATCTTTTGCTGGATGTATCGGACATTAAAAAACCCATCGCATATCGCGTCTTTCTGACATCGGGCGACGCCGTCGGCCGCCTCTCCGGGGAAGGCACACTGACCCTTTCCGGGGACAATCCCGGCGATTTGAAGGCCATTCAATCCGACGCCCGTTTGAAAATCAGAAACTGGGAGCTTGAGGAAGTACTGGCTGTCCTGTCCGCCCGGAGTCATTTCCCCTCGGGCAAAGGCCGTTTGAACGCCGAGCTGTCTCTGCGGGGCAGCTCAGCTGAAGTGCTGGATATTGAAGCAAACTTCTCCCTGAATCGGCTGGAGCTGTGGGGCGGACCCCTGAAGGCGGATCACCCCCGAATCAGAGGAATCCGCGCGGAAATAGCCGCCACCATCAGCCAGGGTGTCCTGTCTCTCAACCAATTGCGGTTGCAGTCCTCGCTGGCGAATGGATCTGCGCTGGGAAGCTTTGCCGGTGGGGGCCAAAATCAATTTCAGGGTTCGGCCGATATTAACCTGGCCGAGGTGTTTACCCAGCTGCCCCGCAGCTTAAAGCTGCACGAAGATCTGACGCTGTCTGATGGCAAGCTTGCATGGTCTGCCAGCGTCAAATCGACAGGCCAAGCCACTGCGTTTGAATGCACCGCCAAGATCGATCAATTAAAAGGAATCCGTAAGGGCAAACCCATCGCCTGGAATCAGCCCATATCGCTAAACGCCCAGGGTGAGAAGAACCCGCAAGGATTCCGAATAGACAATTTATCGCTGCGCTCGAGCTTTTTGAATGCAGACAGCAGCGGAGATCCCGGCAATATGCGCCTGACGCTTTCAGCGGATCTGGCGGCAGCGCTTAGGGAGATAAAAAAAATTATTGCCATCAGAGAATGGGAAGGTTCCGGCAAAATGTTTGCCGGCCTTCAGGTCGATGAAACTGCTCCCAATAAAAGCGCTGCCTCTTTAAGCCTGGATATTCGCAGATTGGCTTTGAAACGTCACGGGGTCACCATTCTTCCAGAGCAGCAAGTCAGGGCCAATTTAACCGCCACGGTCCTCCGGGGCGACGATTTCGCCGCTGAGTTTCAACAGCCGGCGGTAACAATTCAATCCGCGATAGCCCGGGGGAAACTCAGCGCCTCCCGCTTTAAGGTAAATCGCGAAGCGAATCTGCCCACCGCTGATAATCTATCAATCGACGGCCATTTTAATTTGCAGCAGATTTCAACCCTGTTGCGAAATTTTAACCGGCTTTCCAAAAACCAACGACTGGCGGGAGCCGCTCATATTCAGGCAAACGGATCCATGACAACACAGCACCTGGTGCTGGACGGCGCGCAGGTCGATACCCGCAACTTTCTTTATCAGGACGGGCCCAAAACGCTACGTGATGACCGTTTGACGCTGCAAACCAAAGGAGAACTCAATTTTAAAACCAGATCCGTTTTTCTTGCACCGGTGGACATCAACGGTTCGCCCGGAACGATCCGCATGCCTGAACTGACGATACGAGACTGGTCGGATTTCCAGAAAGATTTGAAAACGCAGGCAAAGGCGACCCTGGACCTGGCCAAATTGACGCGTGCCTACGGAGATTTTATCCAGCTGCCGGGTAAAACCCGCATTTCCGGAAAAGGAACGTTTGACCTCGATTTGGATTTTTCGTCTCCGCAGGCCCAGTTTTTGAAGGTCGATGCCGATCTTTCTCCTTTTCAGTTAACCGCTGACAGCCTGCCATCAATCTCTGAGGACCACGTTAAATTGAACGCAGATTTGACCCGCAGCACGGACGGAAAGGTGCTGACGATTGAAAGCATCCGTCTGAACTCCACGCCTTTGTCCCTTTCAGCGGCAGGCAACCTGGATCAGGCCGGCAACAAAAAAAAGCTGGATGCCAGCGGCAGCATCAATTTAGACCTGAAGCTGCTGTCACCGTACCTTCAGAAAATTGCCGGTTCCCAGATCACCCTAACGGGCAAAGGCGATAATCCCTTTAAACTCACAATGGTCTCCGGGGATGACCGCTGGACGGACACGCTCAAACAGACGGACTTTACGGGAGCCATCCGGGCAGACGCCATCGATGCCTTCGGCCTGGGTATCTCCGCCACTGAAATTCCCCTGCGGGTGGCCAATGAATCGGCAGCAGCGAAATTGGTAGCAACTGCCAACGGCGGACAGCTGAATCTCCAGCCGAAGATCGATCTGAGAAAAGAGCCGTATGTGCTTACCCTGCCACCGGATTCACACATTTTAAAAGACGTTGAAATCACCGACGCCATGGCCGAAAGACTGATGTCTAAAATTCATCCGGTTTTTCAGGGTTCGACCCAGGCTGAGGGACACATTGATCTGTACATGCAACATTTTAGCTGGCCCCTGGATAATAGGGACCGGGACAAAACCGCATTTGCCGGAACTTTGCGTTTAAAAGGGGTGCGGGTCAATTCCACCAATCTGCTTTCGGAATTGCTGGCCCTGATCGGCGTTCGGGGCAATGAAATGGATTTCGGGGATCTGGATATTGATTTTGCGGCCCGCAACGGGCGGATCGAGACATCGCCGATCCGGCTTGAAATCGACGGCTACCCGATAGAGCTGCACGGCTCGGTGGGTTTTGACAAAAGCCTCGATTATACGGCCAGGCTGCCGATCACCCCGATGCTGGTTGGAAATAAAGCCTATCGATACCTTCAAGGCGTCACCATCGATGTTCCCATCCGCGGCAACTCCTCAAAACCGGACATTGACGAGAGCAGCATGCAAAAAGCCACCACCGGCATGGCCGAACAGGCGCTTCAAAAATCCCTTGAGAAGGGCGTCCAGAATATTTTCGAACAGCTGCTTCAAAAAAAATAAACCGCAATGCAGTTTGCTTGGCCGAAAAACCGCCTAACTTGGATTGACACGGCATGATCACTTCTAATATGGTTACCGATGGATCACAAACCATCAAGTTAGCGTAATCATCTATGACAAAAGTCGTTGATCTTCATCATTATCGTACCAAGGTGGTTGAACAGCGGGCTTTCGGCCCCTGGCAGAAGCGTTTTGGCGAAGCCTATGATACCCATACCCGCCTGTCGGACCTATCCGACAAGACACTTTTTTTTCTGGCCCAGCCCGGAGAGAACAGCTCAATTGCCTATTATGAGATGATCATGGGGGTGCTGGATTTAGGACCGGCCACCAAGTTCAACTATCTGGCCAGCGAACAGCAAATGCGTGTGGTGGATATCCACCTGTTTCTGGCTGACCAGATGCGTTTTGAATTAATGCACCGCCTGAAATGGCTCGAAACCCCACCCTGCCAGAACCTCAGTATGATTGAAATGGTCCAATCTTACGAACAGATCAGAACCCGATATAAAGACACGGCGCCGGAGCTGGCGCCGTCCCATCCGGGCCACGCAGCCTACCAGGAACTTGACACCAGGGATAAAGAGGTCTTTATTCGCCAGTTGCTGCGGGAAGCTTTGGAAAAATTCGAGGAGCGGATCGAATCCTAAAATGCAGCAGGTTGAAATCAGTATCCAACTCTGAAAAGAAAAGGNGCCAGAACCAAACACAATAAAACCACGAAGGGCACGAGGAACACAAAGAAAAACCATCATATAATGACCTTTTCCGCCCTTTGTGAACTTCGGGTCCGTCGCGGTGAAAAATACGGCCACGAAAAACTCAGGTATTAATTTTAAGCGCCTAATCTAATAGAAGTGGTTTCAAAGCCTCAGATCAGGTCCGAGGGCAAGGCATCCCGTGCATTGGAAGCGGAGCGTACACGTAAGTAGGTGAGCATTTCAATGGGCGGGACAACGCGGCCATTGGGCCTCAGATGGGGCTTTGAAACCACTTCTAATAAACTTTTATTCCTTCAATCTTCCCCCGGCCGAATTCAGCCATGGTTTCAGCCGCAACGGTCAGTCCGTCCTTTAAGTATTGGCTTTGGATGCCGGGAACCGCATATGCATAAAAAAGAACCCGGGTGGTATCTTCGTGTACCCGGGTCTTTTCGTCAGCCCCCTGACAAAGCACGCAGACAATTTCTTTTTCATCCCGCAGCACGATTTCACCTTCTGTGGTCACAAACTCACGGCCACCCATTCCTGCGCATACTTCGCCTTCAATGGCGACATCCAGTGTCAGGCCGCCGTCAAAACAATCATAATCGGTAACGGCCACCAGGATGCCGGCGCACATTTCGGCCATAAAATGTGCATCCACAATAAGATCATAGCGCGGAAAACCGCTGTGAACGGTACGCTTCAAATGCTGGGTTAACGGACATTCAAATCCAAAGCTTTGAAAAAAATCGGCGTAGGTCTCGATTCTGGCGCCAATCTCGGCCAGGGTTTCGCGCTTTCTCATTTTGCGCAGCAGCTTGCGCTTGTGCTGATCAAATCCCGGCGGGTTCTGATGATTTTGGCAACCGGTTATCAGCGTCAGTCCGAAGCCGACACCCGGATAAGTTGCCCGGTACCTCTCTGACATGCAGAATTCCGGAAACATGGTCACCCTCAAAATTTTTCTTTAGCTCAGCTTGTCGTCATTCGACGGGTAATGCGCTGCTGTAAAAATCCGACAAGCACAAGAATGATAATGGCCAGCAAAAACAGCAAGGTGGATATGGCCGGCAGCATCGGTTCGATTTCATAGCGAATGACATCCCACATCTTCTTTGGCAGCGTTACCGCCGTTGTCCCGCAGATGAACAATGCAATGACCACCTCATCAAAGGCAATCATAAAAGCGAAAATGGCCCCGGTTAAAACCCCCGGCCGAATAATCGGGAAGGTGACTTTGGCAAAGGTCTGGAATCGATTGGCCCCCAATATGCGGGCCGCATGTTCGAGACTGCGATCAAAGCCGCGCAGCGTGGCAGAAATCGGCAGAACCGAAAAGGGCAACGTCAGCGGTGTGTAGGCCAGCACGAGTCCGAGCTTTGTGCCGAGCAGGCCCAATTTGGCCAGGCTGATGTAAAATGCCAGCCCCAGGACGATGATCGGGACAATCATCGGTGAAACAATAAAGGCATTGATCAGGCCTTTTCCCCTGAATTTACCCCGGACCAATCCCAACGAGGCCAGCAGCCCGAGAAACGTGGAGACCACCGCCGTCATGGCCGATACCTGCAATGAATTCAATACAGCTCTCTGCCAGGCCGGATGGTTGAAAAATTTGTGATATTGATCCAGGCCGATTTTACTGGGCGGAAATTCAATAATTTCAGCCGAGCCTAAAGACATGGGGATCAACAACAGCACCGGCGCAATCAGAAAAAATATCGCCGATCCGGAAACCAGCCACAGCGGCCAGCCGATGTGCAACGGATCAAAGCGCGCGGCTTTTTTGCGCGACCTTCTGCTCATTGCTTGACCCCTCCCCAGAGGCGCTCCAAACCCAGATAGCGGTTGTAAACTGAAAAAACGATCAAAGTCGCTATCAGGAGAATAAGCGACATGGCCGATGCAAAGGGCCAGTTTAACAGATCGACAATCTGAATCTGAATCAGGTTGGAAAGCATCTGTTCCTTGCGACCCCCCAGCAGCGCCGGTGTAATGAAAAAGCCCAGCGCCATGATAAAAACCAGCAGGGCCCCGGCACCGATACCGGGCAGGCTGAGGGGAAAAGAAACGCGCCAGAAGGTCTGCCATCGGTTTGCACCTAAATTTTGGGCCGCCTTCTCCAGGTTCAGATCAACGCCCATCATGACACTGTAAATCGGAAACACGATATAGGGTACGAAAATATGCGTCATGCCGACCATCACGCCAAATTTATTGTGCAGAATCTTCAGGGGAGCGTCGATCAGGCCAAGGGTGCCGAGCACACTATTGATGACGCCGTTGCGCTGCAGCACGATAATCCAGGAGTAATTGCGCACCAGAAGACTGATCATAAAGGAAAGCGTAATGGCCAGTAAAAAGAAGTTGCGAATCCCGGGCTTTGCCCGACGCAGGACATAGGCAATCGGATAGCCGACGATCAGTGCCGATAAAGTCGATAGGATGCTGATCTGAAATGTGATCCACAAAACACGCGAGTATAAAGGCGTCTTGAAAAAATAAATGTAGTGCTTCAGGGTGAAATCCGGGCTAAAGAGGCTTTTCAGCAGAACGCTCGAGATGGGGAAGGCAAACAACAGGAGAAGTGCCAGCAGAGCGGGCACCACCAGGAGAAACTGGCGCCCCTCCACGCGCTGCCAGAAACTGTTCGATGCGCTTTTCTCCGTCACGGCGCCCCTCCCGCGTATGGCGGTTTCTAATTTTTAAGAGTTTATAGCGGCCGTCTGCGGCGTTGTCTCTCCTTGCGGTGAGACAACGCCGTCAACGGACCTGCGTTAGCGTTTGAAACGGATTTTAAGAAATCAGCCAGGTCTTCCACTTTTCGGTAATCGGCGCCAGATTCGGCCCCCAGTAATCTGCATCATGGGCAAACTGTTTCTTGAGATTGTCGGCATAGGACGGCAACTCCTTGGCGCGCTCAGCGCTGATAAATTTGAAAGCGCTCAGATTCGTGGGGCCATAGGCAATCCATTTCTCAAACTGCTCGCCCTGGCGCTCGGCGGAAAGCGCGAAGTCAATAAACTTCATGGCAAGGTCCTTGTTGGGGTTGCCCTTGGGGATGCACCACCAGTCTAAATCCAGGCAGCCGCCTTCCCAGACGATCTCCAGAGGCACGCCCTTTTTCTGGGCGACATTGACCCGTCCATTCCAGGCTGAGCTATAGTGAGCTTCGGCACTGGTCAGCAATTGAATCTGCTGCGCGCCGTTTTTCCACCACACCGTGATGTGGTCTTTGATCTCGTCCATTTTTTTGAAGGCGCGATCGACGTCTATCGGATAGACCTGGTCCATGGGCACACCATCGGCCAGCAAGGCGAACTCCAGATTGAAGGGTGCCTGGTCCTGGAGGGCTCGCGGACCGGGAAAGTTTTTCACATCCCAGAAATCGGCCCAGCTGGCAGCCGGTTTTTTGTCGCCCAGCGCTTTCTTGTTGTACGCCAGAGAGGTGGTCCAGAAAATGTTGCCGATGGCNGCTTTGCGGATGGCCTTTTTGTCGATTCCCTCAAGATTGACCACACNGGTATNGATGGGCTCCAACAGGTTTTCCAGTTCGCCCCTTGCAACATGCCGCGTTTCTAAATCCACCACGTCCCATTCATAGGACTTGGTGTCCACCTGGGCCTTGACTTTGGCAATATCTGCGCCGGAGTCTTCGATGATTTGAACCCCGAATTTTTCGGCAAACGGCTCAAAGAAGGCTTTGCGCTGGGATTCCTGATAGGAGCCGCCATAGGAGCTGATTTTCAGGGTGCCGCCTTTGGCCATNGTGGTGTGAACAAANGGTCCGANNGATGCGGTTACCAGNGCCGCGCCGGTCGCAGCGCCGGCAGTAATGATAAATTCCCGGCGGGTCATCCCGCTGTTTTTGGGGGTCTCTTTTTTCTTTTTCATACCACACCTCCTCTTTAGTTTGAGTTATGGCAAGAATCTGCCTTATTTCAAAGCAAGCCCGTGGCGCGTTCGCCAGCCGATTTGAACGTCACCACCGATCGTGTAATTTTTAGCATCGGGTCCGCTCTGAACCTTGACTTCGACAATGACGCCGGCAGCCAGGCTGATTCGGTATACCCTGGCCTCACCGACATATACAATTTCTTCAATCCGGCCGGTATAGCGATTGATTATTTCGCTGTGAGCCTCCGTCGCATTGGAAAGGATCTGAATTTTTTCCGGTCTGATGGCCACCGCGACCTCTTCGCCTGAATTCAATTGATCCAACCGCTTAACCCAGACTTTTAAGCCCTCGCGGGTAACAATGGCGGTCTTGTCTCCTTCGGTTGCGGCAACGCATCCTTCCAGAAAATTGGATTCGCCGATAAAACCGGCCACAAACAGGTTTGCCGGAGACTCGTAAAGTTGCAGTGGGGTGTCCAGCTGAATGATTTTGCCCTCATTCATAATGGCGATCCGGTTGGACATCGTCAACGCTTCTTCCTGATCGTGGGTAACGTAAATCACCGTGATATTTAACGACTCGTGAAGATGTTTAATCTCCAGACGCATGTGGTCGCGAAGTTTTTTGTCCAGCGCGCCCAGCGGTTCGTCCATCAGCAGAATTTTGGGTTTAAAAACGAGCGCCCGGGCCAACGCAATCCGTTGCTGCTGCCCGCCGCTGAGCTGGTGGGGATAGCGTCCTTCAAAGCCGGGGAGTTTGACCAGGCTCAGTGCTTCCCGGATCGACTGGCGAATTTCGGCGCCAGGGAGTTTCCGCATCTTTAAAGGAAACGCGATGTTGTCTGCCACGGTCATGTGGGGAAAAAGGGCATAGTTTTGAAAAACCATGCCGATGCCGCGATTATTCGGCGCCACGGTGGTAATATCCTCATTTTCCAGCAGAATCTCTCCCCGCGAGGGAATCTCAAAACCGGCGATCATGTTCAGGGTTGTGGTTTTGCCGGACCCGCTCGGACCCAGCAACGTCAGAAACTCTCCTTGAGCGATGCCCAGAGAAACGGTGTCGACAGCCTTTACGTCACCAAACAGCTTTGAGACATTGATCAGTTCGAGCTGATACCCCATCGTGCCAATTTCCCCTGATAACCGTGAGAATCTGAAATTAAAACACCCCGTTCAAGTTAATACATGATACCGATGAGCAGGTCAAGAAAATGGGTCCCGCACGACAAAACACCGGATGCGATCAGGGAAATATCTTACCGGGGTTCAAAATACCGCTGGGATCAAACAGGTTTTTGATCTGCTTCATCCACTCCAGGCTTTTGCCGTGCTCGGCCGCCATGTACTTTTTCTTGCCCAGGCCCACGCCGTGCTCGCCGGTGGCGGTGCCGCCCAGGTCAAGGGCTTTGGAAACCAGGCGCTTGACGACCCGGTCGATGAGCTGCCATTCCTTTTTATCCCCTTTCTTGCCGGGGATATTCAAATGGATGTTGCCGTCACCGGCATGACCAAACGTATAGCCCGTTAAACCGCTTGCCGCCATTTCTTTGCTGATCTTGGCGATCATCTCCGGATAGGCCGTGTTGGGAACAGCCACGTCCACAACCAGGGTGCCGCAATCCGGATGATTGCGGATCGACATCTCACCCAGCGCATGCCGGGCCTTGAAGATGTGATCGCGCTCGGCTTTGCCCAGACCGGGCCTGAACGCGGCGCATCCCAGTTCCAAACAGATTTCCCGGGCCATTTCCAGGACCTCTTCCAGATGGCTGGCGGTGGAACTGTGAAACTCGATAAACAGGGTGGGCGAAACGGCGAGGCCCAGATGCTCCTCGCGATTCATGAGTTCGATGCATTCGGGACCCAGCAGCTCCAGCGCAGCCGGGTTAAGCCCGGAGCGCATGATTTCAAAAACCGCTTTGCTGGCCGCTTCCACCGACGGAAACGTGGCAATGGCCGCCGAATATTCCGCCGGAAAGCCGACCAGTCGCAGCGTCGCTCCGACCACCACACCTAAAGTCCCTTCAGACCCGACGATGAGATGAATAAGATCATAGCCCGATGAGGTTTTGGAGGCGCGCGTGCCCAGCTCGACAATCTCACCGCTGGCCAGAACCACCTCCAGCCGTAATACGTAATCTTTGGTCGAGCCGTAATACACCGTGCGGGTCCCGCTGGCGTTGTTGGCAATCATGCCGCCGACGGTCGCCTGGGCGCCGGGATCCGGCGGAAAAAACAGGCCGGTGTGCCGCAGCTTCGTATTTAAATCCTGGTAGATCACACCCGGTTCCACATCGGCCTGAAAATCTTCGGTGCGGATGTCCAGAATTCGGTTCATCTGCGAAAAATCCAGCACGATACCTTTTTTAACGGGAATGGGGTTGCCCTCCAGGCTCGATCCGGAACCCCAGCCGGTAACCGGAATCAGGTTTTGATTGGCATATTTTAAAATTTCTGACACCTCCGATCGATCCAGCGGCCAGATAACCGCTTCGGGCCGGCAGGGCGGGTGCTGGGATTGATCTTTGGCGTGCAGATCGAGAACCGACTCTCCGGTTGAAAACCGATCCGCCGCGACCAGGGCCTGCAGATTTTTTAAATGCCGTTGATTGATAGAATTGAATTTCAACATAACCTCCTGTTTTACGACGGGATAGAGACTGAAGATCATTAAGGCTTTTGAATAATTCTTGACTTCAGTTTGTAACCCATATAGGAAAGAATATCAAAATAAAAAATGAATCGCATTCAGTTCAAACCCTTACGGGGACAAAGGGATTCAGCCATTTCCAAAACTGGCATAGAGGTCAACGTTCAATCCATAAGTGGAAGGAGGGTCACGATGAAAAAAAATAGCTTTATCGCAATGCTGCTAGGCCTTTTGGCAATTGCTCTTGTTCTGATGCCGGCGCATGCTCAGGCAAAGAACATCAAAGTAGGCGTGATTGACTGTTACAGCGGCCCTGCGGCTTTTTTTGGACAGGATGCCCTCAACGGTTTTAAACTGGCTCTAAAAGAGATCAACAAAGAAGGGGTCCTGGGAAATAAAATTGAGTTTACCACCCGGGATACCAAGTTTAAAGTCGATATTGCGCTAAACATGGCCAAAGAACTGGTGCTGCGCGAGGGTGTCGATATCCTGGTCGGTACCATCAATAGCGGGGCGGCACTGGCCGTGTCTGAAGCCGTGGCCAAAAGAGAAAAAGTGCCGTTTATCGCCTGGATTTCAAAAAGTGAAAACATCACCGGCAAAAAGGGCCACCGCTATGTGTTTTCGGCCGGCGAAAACACCGCCATGGCCGGCAAGTCCGGCGGAGTGGCGCTCGCCCAAAAGCCCTACGTCAAATACTGGATTGCCGGAGACGATTATGAGTACGGGCATGCGATTGCCGATGCGGCCTGGCGAAACCTCAAGGAACGAAAGCCTGAAGTCCAGTTGCTGGGGCAATCCTGGTGGAAGGTGGGCGAGCCCGATCTGATTCCCTATGTCACCGCCATTCTGGCCGCCAAACCGGATGCGGTCATCTTTGCCACCGGCGGCGCCAGCATGGCCAATGCAATGAAAACCATCAAGGCGACCGGCATGACCGAGAAGGTGGCCATCTATATTCACAGCGCCACCGATCTTGCAGTTGTAAAACCCTTAGGAATGCAGGCACCCGAAGGGGTTATGGGCACCATCGACTATCATTTTTATTATCCGGATATTGCCGCCAACCGCAAGTTTGTCAATGACTTTAAAGCCGCTTACGGAAGCCTGCCCGGGTTTCCGGCCTTTCAGGCTTATATCACCGCGCATTTCATCGCCGAAGCCTATAGAAAAGCCGGCTCCCAGGATACGGAAAAATTTATTGATGCGATGGAGGGGTTGCAGATTCAGAGCCCGGTGGGCCGGATCGAAATGCGGGCCTGCGATCACCAGGCCATTTTGCCGATGAATTTTGGTGTAACCAAATTGTCGCCCGAACAGGGTTTTGCCATTGCCACGGATATTTACACCCTGCGGGGAGCCGAAGTCATGCCCTCCTGCCAGGAAATTATGGAAGCCCGCGGCCAATAAACGTCAGTGGGCAAAATTGCCCGCCTGCTCTCAAAAAATCCGGTCCTGCCCGGTGTGTCGTTAACACCGGGCAGGATCTTGCTTCTCTGTGGTTTGATTTTTTACGGATTCGTTGAGGAATGAGGACCCATGGAAGGTGGACAGGAAATAACGATTGCCGCCCTTAGCAGTACCTTTCTGGTGGGTCTGAGCCGCGCCATGATTCTCTTCGTCGTGACCGCCGGACTCAGTTTTGTGCTCGGTGTCCTGCGGGTGCCCAATGTGGCCCACGGTTCCCTGTATATGATCGGTGCATTTGCCGCCTACAGCATCTCCACATTCTTCGGCGGCGGTTCGATCGGCTTCTGGCTGGCGCTCGTTTTTGCGCCCCTGGTGGTCGCCTTGGTCAGCCTGATCGCCGAGCGATCGCTGTTCTGCCATCTTTATCAGCGCGAGCACCTGATGCTGCTGCTGTTCACCTTTGCCCTGATGCTGATTCTGGGCGACTTGACCAAAATTGTGTGGGGCGCCGAATATCGCTCCGTTATGGCCCCGGCATTTCTGCAGGGCTCGATATCTGTTTTTGGATCTCCATTTCCCAGATACAATTTGTTTCTTCTGGTCATCGGTCCGCTGGTGGCCATCGGGCTGTGGCTGTTTTCAACCAAAACCAAAATGGGTAAAATCGCCCGGGCCGCCGCCGTGGATATGGAAATGGTCGGCGCCATCGGCATCAATGTCAGCTGGGTTTTTGCCTTTGCTTTTGTCCTGGGTTGCCTGCTGGCGGGGCTGGGCGGCGCCCTGGTCTCACCCACCATTAGCGTGACCATCGGCATGGATCACAACATCATCATCGAGGCATTTTTGATCGTCACCATCGGCGGATTGGGAAACATGTGGGGCGCCCTGGTCGGATCGCTGATATTCGGCATTACCCAGGCTTTCGGCGTATTGTTATTGCCGCAGTTCGCCATCGTTTTTCCCTATCTGGCGGTGGTGATTGTTTTGACCCTGAAACCGACCGGGATGTTGAAATCAGTATGGTAGAAAGGAACCGTGTTGTTTAGCGAGATGATCCGGAAAAAAGCATTTGGCATCAGCTTAGCTATTTTTGTCATTCTGCTTTTAGCACCGTCGTTCTTGTCCAGATTTTACATCTATTTTCTGGCGGTCATCTTCGTCACCGCACTGCTGGCCATGAGCTTGAATCTTTGCGTGGGCCATGGGATGCTGTTTCAATTTCACCATGGCGTCTTCTATGGAGTCGGCGCCTATTCGAGCGGGCTGCTGCTGGCCAAGACCGCTCTGCCGTGGTGGATGGCGTTTTCAGCCGGCCCCCTGGCAGCCGCTCTCGCCGGATTGCTGATCGGCATATTCTGCATCCGCCTGAACCGGTTGTATTTCGGCATGTTGCAAATCTCTCTGGGCTCACTGATCTGGGCCATTGCGTTTCGCTGGTATGATCTTACCGGCGGCGATGACGGGATTCACGGCATTCCGATCCCTGATTTTATCGCATCCACCACCAGCTCGTACTACTTTGTTTTAATTGTGCTGGGTATATGTGTGGCCCTGATGTACTTGATTTTAAAATCTCCTTTCGGATCCACCTTGCAGGCCATCCGCGACAACCCCGAGCGCTGTGCGGCCGTGGGCATCCATGTGCGGCGCCACCAGCTGAAAGCCATTGTCATCGCCACATTTTTCGGCGGGATTGCCGGCGTGCTATTTGTTGTCGTGGAAGGATCGATTTTCCCGGATCTGCTGTTCTGGGTATTGTCTCTAGAAATTTTCATCATGTGCCTGCTGGGCGGATGGTTTACGTTTGCCGGACCCATGCTGGGTGCGGCCATCATCGTATCCCTGCGGACGTTTGTGGGCACCTATACGGAATACTGGACCCTTATTCTGGGCGTTATTTTGATTCTGCTGATTTTCTTCCTGCCGGAAGGCATCATGGGCTATAATTACCGGCGGCTTTTGCGCTCCCGGTCGAAATATACAAGCGAAAGCCCGGTGGAGTAAAGGAATGCTTCGCGTTGAAGATTTGCATAAATCATTTGATGAATTTAAAGCGGTTAACGGCGCTCATCTGACCGTTGAAAAAGGGCAGCTCGTGGCCGTCATCGGGCCCAACGGCGCCGGCAAAACCACCTTGTTCAACCTGATTACCGGACAACTGCAGCCCGATAACGGCACGGTCCTGTTGAACGATGAAGATATCAGCAGATTGCCGCCCCACGTCATCTGCCGCAAAGGAATCGCGCGCTCATTTCAGATCGCCAATGTTTTCCACCGCCTTTCGGTCTTTCGCAATGTCCAGATATCGGTTCTATCCCAGCGAAAACTCAGCAACAAGCTGTTTCAGCCGGCCGCCCGGCTGGTCGTTGATGAAACCCATCGTATCCTGGAAAGTGTCGGTTTATTGGATAGGAAGATGGATGTGGCCGGCTCGCTGTCCCATGGGGACAAACGCATCCTGGAGATTGCCATTGCTCTGGGCAATGAGCCCAAATTGCTGATTTTAGACGAACCCACCGCCGGTATGTCTCCGGAGGAAACCACCACGACCATGGCCCTGATTCAACGGCTGGCCCAAGAAGAGGGCCTGACGATTTTGTTCTGCGAACATGACATGGAGGTCGTGTTCGGCACGGCTCAAAGCATCATGGTCATGCAACAGGGACACTCCATCATACAAGACGAACCGGAAATCGTGCGCCAGAATACTGAAGTCCAGCAAGCCTACCTGGGAGACGAATAATGCTCACGGTTGAAGGAATTCACACCTACTATGGCTTGAGTCACATTCTTTTCGGTGTGTCCCTAAAAGTCCAAAAGGGGCAGGTCGTCTGCCTGCTGGGACGCAACGGCGCCGGCAAGACCACCACGTTCAGAAGCATCATGGGGTTGAACCCACCTTCCCGGGGTCATATCCGGTTTAATGATGCGGATGTAACCGGTTCCCCACCCTACAAACGCGTCCGTCAAGGCATGGGCTGGGTGCCCGATGACCGCCGCATCTTTGCCGATCTGACCGTCGGCGAGAATCTGGAAATTGCCGAGCGCGCGGGGGCCGAGGGTGAACAATGGGACAAGCAAAAAGTCTATGATTTATTTCCCGCCCTAAAAGAAATGGATGGCCGCAAAGGCGGATTGCTCAGCGGCGGCGAGCAAAAAATGCTGGCCGTTGGACGCGCCTTAATGACCAATCCGCAGTTTCTTTTGCTGGATGAGCCCACCGAGGGGCTGGCGCCGGTGCTGGTAAAAATACTGGGCGAGCGTATTAAAAAACTAAAAGAAGTCGGGTTAACCGTTTTGCTGGCCGAGCAAAATGTGAAATTTACCCTGAAATTAAGCGATTACGGCTACATCATCGACAACGGGCGTATTTGTTATCAGGGCCCGGTGGATGAACTGATCGACAACGAAGAGGTCAAACGCATCTGCGGCATCTAAAAAATCGTTTTAAAACCCCATCTTAAGGCCAATGGCCGTGTTTCAATCCGGTTCAAAATACTCGCGCACTAACGTGTATGCTCGAATACACGCATTTTAAACCGAATTGTGCCTTTTGAACTCATTCAGGCATTAAATAAAGATGTGAAATCCCGCTTTCATTCGGGAGCCATTGACCCTCATCTGAGGCTTTAAAACGATTTTTAAATTTTTTATCGTGAAAATCAAATTGACCCATTTTTTATTTTAAAATGAAAACCAGCAACGAGTTGAAAAATGGAAGAGAAAAAAGTCTTTCAGACCGATAAGGCGGCAGTAACGGGCGGACCCTATTCTCAGGCGATCGTCCACAACGGCATCATCTATGTTTCCGGACAGGGGGCGGTGGACCCCGGGACCAATGAGATCAAGCTCGGAACAGTGGAAGATGAAGCCGGGCTGGCACTGGAAAATTTGCGTATTATTTTGGAGGAAGCCGGCTCATCACTGGATAAAGTGCTGACGGTAACGGTTTATCTTCTCGATATCGCCGAATACGCGCGCTTTAACGAAGTCTATAAAAAATATTTCAGGGAAGACCGCCCGGCGCGAACCTGCATCCAGGCCGGCAGTTTGCCTTTCGATACAAGAATTGAGATAACGGCAACTGCATATGTTTAATTTTCGAGGTAATGCGATGTTCTTTTACACAATAGATTCAATCGAACCCAAAGCGCCGGCTGACGGTGTGCAAATGAGGATCATCCACGGCAACAGGATGACCATGATCTTTTACAAAATAGAGAAAGGCGCCGGCGTTGCGGAACATTCGCATCCCCATGAACAGATGGGAACCGTCCTGAAAGGATCTCTGGAACTTAAGATCGGCCCTGAAAAAAAGATCGTCAATCCGGGAGAAGCCTATCACATTCCATCAGATGTTCTCCATAGTGGAAAAACTCTGGAAGGCCCGGCAGAGGTGCTGGAAGTCTTCACCCCGCAAAGAGAGGACCTGGCTTAAGGCCGGAGCTGCTAAAATTTACCAGCGTGTATCGATTCGGGGATAAACTTATGCCTAATAATTTAAATGCCGAACAATTAGGTCGTTTGCGAAACACATACATCACAGCAGGGCATGCGAGCACGACCCATTTGTATGTCCAGTCCGCCAGGGGTGCCGTTATCCGGGATGTGGAAGGACGGGAGTATATCGATTTTGCCGGCGGCATTGCCGTCATGAATGTGGGGCACAGCCATCCAAAAGTCGTCGCCGCCATCAAGGATCAGGCCGAAAAATTTACCCACACCTGCTTTATGGTCAACCCTTATGAATCCGCGGTTCGACTGGCCGAAAAACTCTGCCGGATCACTCCCGGTGATTTTCCGAAAAAAGCCCTGTTTGTAAACAGCGGGGCGGAAGCAGTTGAAAACGCGGTCAAAATCGCCCGTTACTACACCAAGCGCCCGGCCGTTATCGTATTTGAAAATGCTTACCACGGCCGCACTCTGCTGACCATGACCAT